>R22__coassemble_430_pt1 | contig 28147 bp, 28 predicted proteins | sample R22__metabat2_low_PE_022 | metagenome-assembled genome bin R22 | reverse complement strand
ACCCCTAATGAAAAAATCTCACAAAAAACCATTGCCAATTCATAAGAATATATACGGGAATAATCCGAATATTCATTTTTTTTTGTGAGATTGCTGTTTTTCAGAAAAAATACTATTTTTGCAGGGTGATAACAAAGTAGCAAGCAGGTGGTTGCCTCGTAGCTGCACCGTGTCAGACAGGTGAATTACTCAATTGTTCTTATATTGTTATTCGATTGTTCTTCGTTTTTAAATCGAACAACAATCGAATAACAGACGAAGAGGAATAGAGAAAATGACATGGTGAATCCGAGGCGACTACGAGCCAGTTACGAGACTAATACGATGCAACTATGGGAAAAAGACATGACAAAGGATTGACACTGGTTGGGAGAATGCCCCAATCAGGCGTGACATTTTATGAAAAACAAGGGAAAATAGTTGTGCGGCCCTCACAAAACGGTTCAACCCCACATCGCTGCACGTTAAAGCAGTTCATACAAAGGCAGCGGATGAGGCATTCCATTGCGCTGTGGCACGAACTGTCGGAATGTGATACAATGTTCAGCGAACACCAGTCGGCCTACAGCGGTTTTGTGGCTCTTGCCAACAAGTTGCCTGCGGTTTTTGTGGACAAAAACATGGCGGATCATAAAGCTTCGTTTCTGATGCCCGACATACCGGTAAGCGAGGGCAAGCTGCTCACGGTGAAAGAGCATCTTGGCGAGGTGGACGGCATCGCTGCCCTCATTACCAACCTGAAGAAAAAAGACCTCCGACCAAGCGTGGAGCTGAGGCTCTATACGGCTGAGCAACGTGTTGAGTATGGCATTCCGAAAGTGAGTTTCGAAGACAGGAAAGTGAAGAAAAGCGAACTGGTTGAGACGGAGGAAGGCCTCGCTTTATTGGGTGATGAGTTTGCCGACGACAACAAAGGCTGGGCGATGGTGCTGATTACTGGCAAGCGTTGCTCAACGCAGGGTATCATTACGCGATGCACGCTTTATGAGCAATATACCACCCAAGAAGCCCTGCTCGCCGCCGCCAAATCACATAGCAGCCGAAAAATGAAAATTGAATTGCCGCCTGATAACGTGATAATTATAGATAAAGACTCTGATGGAGAGTGATGCCGAATTGAGTAAAATGTTAGCAGTTATGAAGCTTACGTTTGGTTTTCGCAGCAATGCGAGGCTTGTTTTGGAAAAACAGTTTTACAATGGGTGAACGGCGACCAGTTGGACGGTAAACTACGGCTTGCGTGGCGGTGAACGGCAATTGGGAGCAAAAGCCACAATGTCGTAATGAAAACTTCGCCTTGCGAGTTAATAGAAAAACTTTTATTTTTGCAGCACGAAAATAAATAAGTTTTAGGGTTATGTGCAGATTTAATTTGTCATTTAACGATGCTGTAGTGGACGAGATGAGGCCCTGTTTCGCTGACGAGAAGGCTATGCTGATGTGGATGCAGGCTGCCTGTTTACTTTAGCAGGCTACAACAAATCCAGTTTGCTGCGAGGCATTAGTGACGTTGAGTATAAAGACATTGAGGATTCAATTAGGGTGTGAAATCAAATTGAAACCCAGTTACCCACTTACCCATTTAGGACAGGAAGGTTCTGCGGGTCCTTCCGGGCTTTTGTAGAGGGCAATCTACGAGGCGGTGAACGGCGATGATTGCGATTGAACATTGGATTGCATAATTGTCGTAGCAGAGTAGTATATGTTGGTTGCTTTAATGTTGGCAACTCTTTTTAGAAGGTATTGAGGAAATATAGATGTTTTTTTGTACTTTTGCAGGTGGAAAAACTGGTTGAATTATGGCGTTACCTATTAGTATTGAGAGACTTCTGGACGGCAAGACGGTCGAAGGCCACAGGATAGAATTCAAGGGTGGCTGGAATCCTGCTGCCATCTACCGCACCATCTGCGCTTTCGCCAACGACATCGCCAATGAGGGCGGCGGCTACATCGTGGTGGGTTGTGAAGAGAAAAACGGACTGCCGGTGAGGCCGGTGAAGGGTATCGACATTGAGGAGATTGAGCCTATAGGCAAAAAGATGGTGGATTACAACAACCTGATCAACCCGGTGTACTGCCCGAAGACGAGTGTGGAAGACATCGACGGCAAAAAGGTGTTCGTGATTTGGTGTCCGGCTGGGCTATATCGGCCCTACGAGGTGCCCGATGATGTGACGGCCAAGGAGAAGAAATACAACTACAGGGTGCGATACAACTCTTCGTCTATTGTGCCAAAGGGCGAAATGAAGCTGGAACTGCTGGAACTGGCCAGCAACGTGCCGTTTGACGACCGCCCCAACATGGAGGCCACAATCAGTGACGTGTCGAAGACACTGGTGAGAGATTTTCTGGTGAAGACCGGAAGCAAGCTGGCACAGCAGGTGGAGACGGAGCCTTTCGAGGATGTGCTACAAGGGATGGAACTGCTGGCCGGACCGAAAGAGGCCGTCTATCCGAAAAACGTGGCGCTGATGATGTTCAACGACCATCCCGAGAAGTTTTTCCCCTGCACGCAGGTTGACATCGTGATGTTCCCGGGCGGCAAGGTCAAAGACCCCAACAACTTCATTGAGGTGCCACCCATCATGGGACCGATTGACTCTATTTTCGACAAGACGATGATTTACCTGAGGACGAACGTGCTCAAGCTGAAGGTGAAAAAAGTGCCGACGAAGTCGGAATCTGACAAGGCATGGAACTACCCTTATGCGGCTTTGGAAGAGATAGTGGCCAACTGCCTGTACCATAGGGATTACCGTCAGCGCGAGCCAATAGAGATTCAGGTGGAGCCGCACGAGTTGCGTTTTATCAGCTATGGAGGTCCTGACCGGAGCGTGCGGTTAGAAGATTTCAACAAAGGCATTGTGAACCCAAGGCGTTACCGAAACCGCAGGATAGGCAACTTCTTCAAGGAACTGGACATTACGGAGGGCAAATCGACAGGTGTACCTACCATTGTGGGAGCCATGAAGGAGAACGGCTCGCCAGCCGCGAAGTTTGATTTTGACGAGGAGCGCACCTGGTTCATGGTTACAGTGCCAGTGCATGAGTGGTTCTTGGAGGGGGATGATACTGTAAATGACACTGTAAATGACACTGTAAATGACACTGTAAATGACAGAATCAAACTTTTGCAAAAACCAATTAATCTGTCTGTTAGACAAATACAGATTCTTGAGATGATAGAGGAGAATGACAGAGTGACAACGGAGGAGATGATGGCTTGTTGTAAAGTGTCAATAAGAACAGTGAAACGAGATATCGCCTACTTGAAGAAAGAGGGTGTGTTGCTTCGCGTGGGCTCAGACAAGACCGGCTGTTGGATGATTACCCGGAAGGTGAAGTGAAGTAAACATTAGATAGTTTCCCCACTATGGCATCTTGCCCCTCAACTTACCCATTTACCCACTTACCCATTTAGGACAAGAAGTTTCTGTGGATTGTCTAAGGGTTTCGTGAAAGGGTGACTGGCGAGACAGTAAACGATGAAAGGAATTGAGGATTCGAAAAGCCTATGCCTATAGAAAGAACCAATATGTTGCATATTTGAAAATAAGATGTATATTTGCGGCCAAAATAATTACAACGGGGATGTGTACATATAGCATTAAATTGGATGACAGCTTGGTGGATCAGGTTCGACCGTCGTTCTCTGATGACATAGCACTTCAGCGATGGTTGGAGGAACAGCTGGAGTATGTTTTGAGGCAGTTTTATACCAAGGAACGACAAGAGACGTTGAGAAAGGCTCGTGAGGCTATTGAAGCTATGCGTCAGCAGAGTGAGCTTAATGGTAATTCGGAATTGACGCTTAACGAGATAAACGAAGAAATACGTTTGTCGAGGGAAGCCAGGAAGACTGCGGTATGAGCCAGTTATACGCTGTTTTTGACACAAATGTCTTGGTGTAGATTCTGCGGATTGTCTCGGGGTTTAGTGAAAGGGAGGGCAAGGCGGTAAACGGCGACACGCGAGGCGGTTAACCACCAAAACAACTGTGATTACGGAAAAAATCGTAACGAAAAAATGCTTAATGTAAGTCTTGAAACACTAATTGTTTTTCAAATAGTTGTTGTATGTCTTAATGTATTGTTCGATGACTTTGTCCCATGTGAAATATGTAGATGTTCTATCGAAAGCGTTTTGGGCGATTGTGTTTCTTAGCGAATCGTTGTCAATAAGTTCGTATAGCATTTTTTGAAAGGAATCATAAGAGTCGCAATAGAGCATCTCATCGTTTTCCTTGAAATGCCCCCAAATGCCAGTGCCTTTTGTGGCTATAACGGCGTTTTGGTGTGCTGTGGCTTCGAGGTATACCAGGCCGAATGTCTCATTGTAACTAGGAAGGGCAAAGATGTCAGATTTGCAAAGTAGTTCATTGACCGCTTCGTGTTTGATTTTGCCAAGAAATTTGATGTTCGGGAAATGGTTGGCGAGTAATTCTAATTCATCTTTTTGAGGCCCTTCTCCGGCAATATGTAACGCAATTCTTTTTTCCCCTTCGTATTGTTTTACTGCGTTGATCACCCAGTCGATGTGCTTTTGTGGGATGAGCTCTCCAATGGTTGTGATACGTATTTCATCTTTTTCCCCGTATTGGTTTTTGGGTTTCAGGAAGTTGGGCTCAATTCCGTGTGACATTAGCGTGCTTTTGAAACCATAATCTTGAAGAAGGACTTGTTGGGCACGATTGTGTACAATTATTAGGTCGGCATGACTCAATACTGCAACCATTCTGTTCATGGTATTGTTTATATTGTTTGAAGTCATTAGTTTGACATCTGATCCACGAAAAGAAATGATATAGGGGATTCCGTATATTTTTTTTAAAAGTAAGGCAAAATACCCGTCGGGCAAAGCAAAATGGGCATGCGAGATATCTGGGATGCCGAATTCTTGGCAGTACTTTTTGATTTTTCTTTTATAGAAAGGGAGGAAAAGGAATGCAAACTTTTTCCCGAAAATGCGGATGTATTTGAATGGATTAACAACGATACTTTCATCGTTCCAGGAAGATGATCCAGCAAGGTTACGATATTTTCGTATTCGATTGAATGGGAATGGCGCGAATTCGGTTGGATGTAAAACCGTAATGGCGAATTGGCTGGATAGTTTATGGGCAATTGTCATCACAACCTTATTTGATTTACGCTTTGGGGTTGGGATGTTGGATGCGATGAAAAGTACTTTTGGTTTATTTGACTCTTTCGGCATAAACGATGTAATATCTGGGTGTGATTTTTCTCAGGAAAGGACGGATTCCGAATTGTCTTGTCGGGGAAGTCCATTTTTCTGAAGCTTTAACTTTCCAACCTGACTTCTCAAGCAACCAATCGAATTGCCAATCTTCAAATTCATGAAAATGACGATCCCATTCGTCTGTCTTGCTTCTGTAAGCTTTCGCAAACCAAAGCGACAGCGGAACTGAAGCAATCAACTTGTCGCAAGGCAGTTGTGAAAGCATCCCCATTGGATTGATGAGGTGTTCGCATATCTCTAATGCAGTTGCAAATTCAATGCCTTCAAATTGTTTGACGATTTCGGGTTGAAGGTCAAGGTCTTCACCATGTGTGTTGTATACCACATAGCCTTTCTCTTTTAGGATGTCAGAGAAAGGATTGGTAACTCCTAAATCAAGCACTTTTCGTTCAGAGGGTAGGTGCTTTTGAATGAAAGATAGCGTTTTTTCGTATCGTCTTATCATTCCATCATTGATGCTAAATGGAGTCTCGCCGTTGTTCATATTCGTTGTGTTTAATGGTTTTACTTATTTCTTCAAAAGCTTCCTCCGCCTCGTCCTTCCTCAATCCGAACTTCACAGCTAGTTGCACGGCATCTTCTTTTCGAGAGTTTTTGTTCATAGCTTATATTATCTATTCTAAAACGATTTTTTCAATATCCTCTGATGCTGGTAATTCGTTAAGGAGTGTTTGATTCACAATGTTTTGTAATTCGTATGATGCTACTCCGATGGGTTTGTTGATGTCTTGGAACGACCATCTCACCACAGTCTCGTCTTTTGATTTGCAGATTAGCAAGCCGATGCTTGGATTGTCGTTTTCATCTTTTAGGAGATGGTCTGCGGCGGAGACGTAAAAGTTCAGCTTTCCGGCGAACTCGGGAATGAAATCCACCACCTTCAATTCAACTACGACGTAACATTTCAGTTTCGTATGGTAGAAAATCATGTCGGGATAAAATGTTTGTCCCCCCGGCATCCTTAGTTCCATTTGCCTTCCAACGAAAGCGAACCCTTTCCCCAGTTCCAATAAGAATCGAGTGATGTTGTGCGCCAATGCCTCTTCCAAGTCCTTTTCCCTGTAGTTCTCATTTAATGTGAGGAAGTCGAAATTGTATGGATCTTTCAATACTTCTTGTACCAATGAACCATGTGGTGAGGGAAGGGAGCTTTCAAAGTTTGATATGGCCTTTCCTTGTTTTGTATAAAGGTCGTTTTTGACCATGTCAGTCAGGTAATGCCTGCTCCAATTGCCTTCTATAGTTTTGTCGATGTAGAATAGGGCTTCTTCGATGGCTTTGCATTTTGTAATGATACAGATGTGATGTCCCCAAGGAATCATCCCGAATTTTTCTGGCATGTCAATGCCTTCAAATTCTCCAACAGGTTGTTGGAGTTTTTTAAAGTGTTCATAATAAAATAGATACCATTTTTTAGCATACCATATATTAGAGGATGAGAATCCTTTCTGATTCGGGAAAGCGTCTTTCAAGTCCAAACTGAGTTGCTCAACCACTCCCGAACCCCATTGCTGTTCGGCTTTCATGGCGACGAGGTCGCGTCCCAGCGACCAGTAAAACTCCAACAACAAGGAATTCACCTTGAACGCCGCTTTGGCTTGCGATGACTTGAGTCTTTGCTTAATGTCGTTCAGCCAATCTTTGTAGTTGTCGTTGCTAACAAAACTGTTGCTCGTTGTAAATGTTGGGCGTTTTTCTTTCATGTCGTAGATATCTATTTTTTGATTTTGTCCAACAGACTTGCATATTCCCCCGCTAAAGCCTTCCGTGAATACTTTTCAATTGAAGTAGTCTCATTATCAGGGAGACCATTGGTTTTGTATTGTTGATAGTAATCTAAAATGACTTCTTTCATCTTTTCCTTGTTGTCAAAGCCGATGGTGATGCCCGCATTTGTTTCTTTCAGTATTTGTGCTGCGTCGCCGTCTTCGGAACCGATGCAAAAAATGGGACGGCCTGAGACCAAATACTCGAATAGCTTGGCAGGCACTAATCCCTTGGCCAGTGGTTTGTTGTCAGGATTGAGAGTGAGCAGCAATATGGACGAGTTTTTATTAATGGCAGCAACTTGATCGTGAGGTACGTAGGTTTGGTAATTCACCTGATTGGTCAAACCGTTTTCGACAATGCTTTTTCTGACAGAATCGTCAATTTGTCCTATTAGGTTAACCTTTAGAGCTTTGCCAAAAGACAGGTCTTCTTTGATTAGTTCTCCGATTGCTTGCCATAGCTTTTCCGGATTTCTGACTTCCATTAGAACGCCAATATAGGTAATGCTGAATGAGCCTTTAGCTATTTGGTTTTGTGAGATTGTTGAGTAACAGTCTTCTGTGTCAAAGCCGTTGTATATTACTCTGACATTCCTGTTGCCTAATCTTCCAAGATTTCTTGCCCAATTAGGGGTGACGGTAACAATTGTGTCGGCCTTACTAAGCACTTCGTGTTCTAAACGATGGTGCTTGCGGTCGGAACGACTGGTAAGATGTAGGTCATCGTAATATTCAATTTCCGTCCATGGGTCACGAAAATCGGCAATCCAAGGGATGTTCATGGCTACCTTCAGTTTCATGGCAATCAAGTGCATGGAATGAGGCGGTCCTGTGCTGATGATGGCATCCACGGGATGATCTTTCAGGTATTTTTTTAGATAGCGCACCGATGGCTTAATCCACCAACAGCGGGCGTCAGGAATGAATAGGTTGCCGCGCACCCATGTTGCGAGGTTCTCTTTCCAACTGGTTTTCTGTCCTTTCTCTTTGATGAAGCCAGCCTTCACCTTTTCCTCTTTTTTGATGCCGATAAACTTCTTGTATAAAGTGTAAGGCTCTATGATAGGTCGCTTGATGATTTCGGCTTCGGGTGCGACATCTTTTTCCAAGGAAGGGTCTTCAATGGGGAATTCACCGTCTTCAGGTGTATAGATCACAGGTTGCCAACCGTATTCGGGAAGATATTTCGACATCTTCAGCCAACGTTGTACGCCGCTGCCGCCCGATGGAGGCCAATAATAAGTGATGATTAAGACGCGCTTCATGCCTTGTTCTCTTTCTTGGGTTTGAAGGTGAATACCAGAGCGGCAACCAGTCCTAAAACCATGATTAGTGAGCTGATGAACACCACCCTGTTACAGATTGAGTAAGCTTTAGGCTTGTATTCCATCACAATTTCATGCTCACCGCTTGGAATGAGGGCGCAGCGCAAGAGATAGTTGGCGCGAAGTAAGGGATGCTCTTGTCCGTCAACGGTCATCTTCCAGCCTTTTGAGGTCCAAATTTCTGAGAAAACAACCAGTTGGTCACAGATAGCATTGTATTTGTATGTTAATTTGTTGGGCTTGTATTCAGTTAACTCAATTTGCCCTTTAGCGCTGTCGGCAAGGCTGTAGTTCCCTGCCAACTGCTCAAACTCCTTGTTCATGATGGCGGTATGTAGCAGGTCGGTCGAGGCAATCGCATCGATTTCTTCGTTCGGTGTGTCTACCCATTGGATGTTGTTGACCGTCCATGCGTTGCCGAAGGCGAAGGGATTTTGGAAAGGCTGGCTGTTAGGATTATAGATGATGTATTTGGTGTTCAGCATGTTGATTACCTTCAATTGAGAGAGAGACTGAATCATGTCTTCTCCTGTTTTGGCAGTCCGCAATTGGTTCAACTCGCCACCAAGGTATTGTGTGATGATATCTTGATAACGACGCAATTTGGCACCGCAATAACCACCAAGAGACTTGTGGAAATAACAGGTGCTGGCATCGTTGAACATGTCCTTTGTGATGTCAGCCACGCGAAAATTCAAGCCGTTGTCTTTCAGAATGCTTTGGTCGGCAACGGAAGCGACAAAAGGCTTGTTGTATCTTGACTTGTCAATGAAATTGTCGTTGTTGAGGTAGCGTTTGTCGATGGGGAACATATCGATGAGCACAAGTGCAGCAAGGATGGGGAATGCAACCTGACCTTTTAGTTTTCCTTTGCCGTAGAGGAAGATGGGTGCAGCGGCAAGGATGATGAAGAGCAAACTGCGCAAAGCATCTTTGCGGAAAATGGCAATGCGTACATTCTCGAGTTGTGTGGCGAAGGTGGCGTAGATGGCACCGTCTTTGCCCGAACTCAATTCGGCAAATTGTTCGGCCTCACCTTGGCTGAGGAAGCTGAAGAATAACTTCGGGGCGATGTAGAACAGGAGGCAGAAACCAGCGGTAATGCCCAAAGCGATGAAAAACTTTTTCTGGTTTTTCTTGAATCCGTCAGGGTCTTTGGCAATTTCAGCCAAGCCGAGAAATCCCAACAGCGGCATGGTGACTTCGGCAATGACCAGCGTCATGGAGACCGCTCTAAACTTATCATAGCCTGGGACATAGTCCAAGAAGAAATTGGTGAAGCCCATGAAATTCTTGCCCCAGCTGAGGAGGATGGAAAGCAAGGTGGCCACCAACAAAGCCCACTTGAGTTTGCCTTTTACCGTTAATGAGCCTAACACGAAAAGGAAGACTACGATAGCACCGACATAGACTGGGCCGCTGGTGCCGGGTTGGTCGCCCCAATAAGCGTTGCTTTGGGCAATGTTCTGCCTGAAGCGGGAATCGGCCTTCTCTAAAGCGGGATTCTTGCTTCCGATATATGCCGAAGCTCCACCTTTGACGTTGGGAATCAGCAGGCTCCAGGTCTCGCCCTTGCCATAACTCCATTGGGTGATATAGTCGCGGTCGAGGCCTTTGGTTTGATTGGCTTCGTTGCGCGTCAGCACCGGTTTGCCACGTGTGGTTTCCTTGCCGAATTCATAGTTGCCGTAAAGCGTTGTTGAGCAGGTCAATACTCCAATAAATGCAGCTGCCACCAATCCTGTAGAGGCTTTAATGAAATGCCCGATTTTTTTGTTCTTGATGTCGCTGATGAGCTCCGCTATGACAAGAATGACAACGATTAAGGCTAAATAATAAGTGATTTGCAAGTGTCCCGTGCGCACTTCAAAAGCCAAGGCGAAAGCGGTCAAAACACTGCCCCATAAATATTTACCTTTATAAGTGAGCAACACTCCCGCAATGACGGCAGGCATATAGGCCATGGCCAAGGCTTTGGCGTTGTGTCCAGCTCCGATGACGATGAAAAGGTAGGATGTAAACCCATACGCAATGGCTCCAATAAAACTAATCCAAAAGCCACAATCAAGTACCAAAAGCAAGACAAAAAAACCTAACATGCAAATGAACATAGAGCCTAAAGGATGGGGGAAACCTAAGGTAAGGCATCGGTAAATTGGGTTGGTCAGGTTGCCTTCTGTCTTAACTTGAATGTTCCAAGTTGGCATACCTCCAAAGGGTGAATTAGTCCATAAGGTCTGCTCTCCTGTGGCATTTTTGTATTCAACGATTTCTTCTGCCATTCCTTTGTGCATCTCAATATCATGTTGCTTAACGCGCTTGCCTTGCAAAACAGGATTGAAGTAAATCAAGGTAATTGCGGCAAATGCAAGGATTGCACCGACAATGCTCAGGATGTTTTTGTTTTTCTGGAAAAAGTTATTCTTCATAAGGCTGGTTTATTCAATTTCTTCATATTCAGTATATTCTCCAATGTTTGGGTCGATATGGACTTTTGTGGTCTCATTAGAGCGGGGCTCGTTGTTCGTTTGTGTGAATTGCTCTGCCTGTTGCTGTAGTTTCTTTAGCTTTCTTCTGAATATCAGCTTGATAATCATGCTAAAAGCATAAAATATCAATATGATGGTGAATAGTATTCTTAATAGGGTTCCCATGTCGTATAATTAATTAAGGTGCTGCGAAATTACGGATTTTCCGATTGCGAAGGGTGTTTTTTCCTTAAAATGTCGCGCCAAGCGGCACCAAGGAAGCCTGTGCCGTAGCCAAAAAGCTGGCAGTAGGCCGCTGGAACGCTGAGTAAGGCAACCTTCAAATCCTTGTTTTTGATGAGCGAATCGATGAAAACCATCAGGCAGTAGAGCAGGATGGGGGTGAACCAGAGCCTATGGCAAAAAAAACCTAACAGCACCAACAGCAAATTGCCAACGACAAAAGCCGCTGGTAGGAGATGCACCAGTTTGAAGGTCTCAGGATATTTCTTTTTCAGCACCACGCGTGCTTCGCCCGAGTGTTTCACCTGACGGAAGAAGGAACTGAATTTCACCCTTCTCTTGTGATAGACGTATGCCTCAGGGAAGAGACGGCAGCTGTATCCACCCTTGAAGATGCGGGTACTCAGATCGATGTCCTCGCCGTAGCGCATGGGAGCAAATCCTCCCAAAGCCTCATAGACATCTTTCCGGATACCGAGGTTGAAACTGCGGGGGTAGAACTTGTCCAACTTCTGTTTGCCGCCGCGTATGCCACCTGTGGTGAAAAACGAGGTCATGGAATAGTTGATGGCTCTCTGTATGGGCGTGAACGATGGGTGAGCCCGGTCGGGGCCGCCAAAGGCGTCGCAGGGGTTGTCCTCAAGCTCCTTTTGGATGGTTTCCAGATAGCTTTCGGGGACGATGACGTCTGAGTCCAAAATGATAAGGTATTCCCCTTGGCTGCGTTCAGCACCATAGTTGCGCGAGGGACCAGGACCGCTGTTGGGCTTGTAATAGTAGTTCAAGGCCAGCAGGTTGATGTGTTTTTGGCAGATGTCCTCGCATTTTTCTGTAGAGCCGTCTTCCACTACAACGACCTCGAAGTCCTTGAAAGTCTGTCTGCAGAGGCTGTCAAGCAGTTCGTCGGCTTCCTGCGGACGGTTGTATATGGGTATGATGATAGAAAAACGCATTTTCAGTATTTTTTGCAAAGATAGGGATTCTTTCCGTATCTTTGCCGTATCAATTGCGATTATCTCAAATGAAAAAACTCATCTCTCTTTTCACCAAGGTTTTTCCCCGCCAGTGGCTCATCAAATTGAGCTATGTGTTCAGCGTATTGATTCGTCCGTTTTATATCGGCAATAAGGTGGAATGCCCCGTTTGCGGCAAGCATTTCCGCAAGTTTTTACCATACGGCTATGGTAAGGCGATGGATAACCGTCTATGTCCCAATTGTTTGTCGCTTGAACGGCATCGCCTGTTGTGGCTCTACCTGAAAGAGAAAACGGATTTCTTCACCGCACCGCTGAAGGTCTTGCACTTCGCTCCTGAGCAACCTTTCCTGAAACGCTTCCGCGCCTTGAAGAACTTGGATTATACTACTGCTGATTTGGATTCGCCCATTGCCGACCTGCATCTTGACGTTACTGCCATTGACCAGCCTTCAGATACTTATGACGTGGTCATCTGTAATCATGTTTTAGAACATGTCAACGATGTGAACAAGGCTTTTTCTGAAATCAAGCGTATATTGAAACCTGGCGGTTGGGCCATTCTCTTGGTGCCTATCAATCCCGATGTGGATACCTTTGAAGACCCTTCGATTACGGATCCTAAGGAACGTGAGCGTCTCTTTGGACAGTATGACCATGTGCGGCAGTTTGGTCGCGACTATGCCGATGTGCTGCGAAAGGCGGGATTTGTTGTTATGGAGGATAGACTCTACTATGAGATCCCTGAGGAACAACGTGAGCGGATGCACTTGGCTCGCAGAGGAGAGGAGATAATCTATAAATGTATTGCTGAAAAGCCGTAGTGATTGCGTCATTGCGAGGAGGAACGACGAAGCAATCTAGGACATTGCATCACTGGATTGCTTCGCTGCGCTCGCAATGACGGCATACCTTTGGGATACGCCAAAACAACAAAAGGCGAGTCCGTTGGGGCTCGCCTTCGTTACCTTAAATGAGAAATATAACGGCTTCCGAAAATTAATATTCGTCAGAAACTGTAAGTTTTTTTCTGCCTTTGGCTCTTCTGCGGGCCAAAACTTTACGGCCATTAGCCGTTGACATTCTCTCTCTGAAACCGTGTTTGTTTCTACGTTTTCTGTTCGAAGGTTGGTAAGTGCGCTTCATCTCTGTATCTGTTTATTTGTTATTCTTCTAATTAGATCTTAAATCCCCTAAATCGGGCTGCAAAAGTACAAAGATTTTCCTTTGCTCCAACACTTTTATTGAAAAAAATTGAAAAAGGCAGAGCTGAATCAAACTCTGCCTTTGTTCAAAACGTTGATTACAAATTGCTTATGCAATAGTTTTCTTCTCAGGAATGTTTCTCAAGGTCTCAACGAGGAAGTCCCAGAAGGGCTGCACGCTCTCTATGAGCAGGGCTTCGTCGGGTGAGTGGGGGTGTACCAGGGTGGGGCCGAAGCTCACCATGTCCCAATTTGGGTACTTCGAGCCAAGGATGCCGCATTCCAGTCCGGCATGAATGACCATGATTTTGGCCTCTTTGCCGAACTTGTCCTGATAGACCTTCTTCATGAGGTTCAGAATCGTCGAGTTGATGTTGGGCTTCCAGCCGGGATAGTCGCCTGTGGAGTAAGCCTCAGCGCCGTTTTCGGTGAGGTTCTTGCGGATTTGTTCTGCCAGTTTGTCCTTGGCGGCATCCACAAGGCTGCGGGTCAAAGAGGCACTCACAATCTTGCCGTTTTCCATCTTGATGGTAGCCAGGTTGCTTGAGGTCTCGGTGGTGCCGGCAAAGTCTTCCGACATGGCGATGACACCGTTGGGGTAGCGGGCAATGGCGCAGAAGAGGTTGTTTTGGGTCTTTATGTCGATGACCTTCTCAGGCATTTCAGCTTCTTCGCAAAGGATGGCCAGGTCGGGTTCCACCTTGGCAAACTCTTCCTTGCAGATTTGTTCGTATTCAGCGGCATATTGCTTGAACTCTTCTTCCTTGTTGGCAGGGACTACCACGATGGCTTCGGCTTCTCTCGGGATGGCGTTGCGCAGACTGCCGCCGTCAATCTTGGCAAGACGCAGTCCGTATTTCTCGGCAGCCACCAGCATCATGGTGTTGATTACCTTGTTGGCGTTGGCACGACCCAGGTTGATGTCCATGCCTGAGTGACCGCCTTTCAGGCCCTTCACGAAAAGGCGGAAGGCTTTCATGCCGGCAGGGACGTCCTCAAAGGTGGGCGTCCAGGTGCCGATATTGTCCACGCCGCCTGCGCAACCCACGTAGAGTTCGCCCTCGGTCTCTGAGTCCATGTTCATCAGGATGTCGCCTTTCAGCACTCCAGGCTGCAGTTTGTTGGCTCCCGTCATGCCGGTCTCTTCGTCGATGGTGAAGAGGGCCTCGATGGGGCCGTGTTGCAGGTCGGTGGCTTCGAGTACTGCCATTGCGGCAGCGGCACCCAGCCCGTCGTCAGCACCAAGGGTGGTGCCGTTGGCCTTCACCCAGCCGTTTTCGATGTGGGTCTCGATGGGGTCGTTCTCAAAATCGTGTACTTTGTCAGCATTCTTCTGCGGCACCATGTCCAAGTGGGCCTGCAGGATGACACCTTGCCGGTTCTCCATGCCCGGAGTAGCGGGCTTGCGAATGATGACGTTGCCACATTCGTCAACGAGGGTCTCCAGGCCGTGCTCTTCACCCCATTGTTTCATGAAAGCGATTACTTTGGCTTCTTTCTTCGAAGGGCGCGGAATTTGGGTCAAGCGATAGAAATTCCTAAATACGCCATTCGGCTCTAAATCTTTGATAGTGCTCATTTTGTTTATTGTTGATGGTTTAATCGTTTAATTATTGTTGTTGCGTTCGCAGGTGTTGTATTTCACAAATCGTCGGCTAAATTACGGTTTTTTTCGCAAATTCAATCAATTTGTCTTATTTTTGCCGCAAAATTCTGAACGCGATGAAAAAAATATTACCGCTTTTGTTGTTTGTCCTGCTCGCTTTTGCAGGATGTCAAAGAACCCCCGCCACCTATCAAATGGCAAATAATCCCCGGGAGATGGTCGCCAACGCTGAAAAGTTTGCGAAACAAGTTTCAAAAGATTCCAAGCATTATTCTGCGGAAGATTGGCAAGTAATTGAGCAACAGTTTGTTATAATGGGTAAAAACTACGTTGAAAACATGCAGCATATGACCGAGGAGGAGCGTATGCGATATGACCATGCCCGCATGGACTTCATGTATGCTGTCGGTAAAAATGGTGGCGAGGAGCTAACGGCTCGTATCAAAGCCGATTATGCGAATATTATCGACTGATCAGTCTCTGCTTCCCAGACCGATGTAATATAACAGCGAGGCCAAGGAAGACAACGCTGCGACGACATATGTGCCTGCAGCCCATTTCAGGGCTTCTCTGGCTTGGCTGATTTCAGTTTGCCCGAGCGAGTTGGACGACTGTAGCCATGCCAAGGCGCGATGAGAGGCGTTGAGCTCGACGGGTAAAGTCACGACGCTGAAAAGGAACACCATGGCAAACATGGCGATGCCAATCCAAAACAGGGCGGGGAAGATGTTGATGATGAGCAGCCCGATGATAATGACAATCATGGAAAGCTTTGAGGAAAAGCTGACGGCAGGCACCATAGCTGTACGCAGTTTCAAAGGTGCATAACCTTCCTTGTGCTGCACGGCATGTCCGCATTCGTGGGCCGCTACTGCGGCAGCTGAGACGCTGTTTGAGCGATAGACATCTTCGCTCAGGTTGACGGTCTTTTTCGTTGGGTCGTAATGGTCGGTGAGCTGCCCTTTGATACAAGTGACCGAAACGTCATAGATGCCGTTGTCGTTCAGCATTTTTTGCGCAATCTGTGCTCCGGTCAGTCCGCCAGGCGAAAGCACTTTTGAGTATTTGGCGAAGACGCTTTTTAGTTTCCATTGGACGAGCATGCCCACGATGCCGATGACGATAATGAGAATCCAGTTTACATTCATGATTTCCTTCATTTTTGTGTTTATGGTGCAAAGATAATGGAAATTTCCGATAGTTGGGTGAAAAAAATATTGTCACGTGATGGTTTTCCCTATCTTTGACCTTTAATTCTTTGAAAATGACTTTACATACATTCAATCTGTTTCTTATCATCATGTCGGGCATCGCCTTGGTGGTGTTCGTGAGCCTTTTTTTTGTGGATGCAGGATACGGCAAGTTTTACGACAAGAAATGGGGACCGGCTGTAAACAACAAGTTGGGCTGGGTGATGATGGAATCGCCTGTGTTTATTGTCATGCTGGCGCTATGGCTGTGTTCTGATCGCCGCGGCGACCTGGTGCGGCTCGCTTTCCTTTTTCTCTTCGAGTTGCATTATTGTCATCGCGCGTTTGTGTTTCCGTTCCGGTTGCGAGGCAAGAGCGTGATGCCTTTGTCCATCATCATGATGGGCGTGACTTTCAACGTGCTGAACGCGCTGATGCAAGGCGGTTGGATTTTCTATTTTTCGCCTGACGACTATTATGGCCGCGACTGGCTCACCGACCCGAGGTTCATCGCAGGCTTCTTGGTTTTCCTCATCGGAATGTATATCAACATCCAGTCGGACGACATTATACGCAACCTGCGCAAGAATGGCGACACCCGGCATTACCTCCCCAAAGAAGGGATGTTCCGTTATGTCACTTCGGCCAACTATTTCGGGGAGTTTGTGGAATGGGTCGGTTTTGCCATACTCACTTGGTCGTGGGCTGGTGCCGTGTTTGCCTTGTGGACTTTCGCCAATCTGGCTCCCCGTGCTGCCCGCATTTACGACAAGTACAAAATGGAATTTGGCGACGAGCTGGATACCAACAAAGTAAAAAGAATGATCCCTTATATATATTGAACTATGGAACACTCAACAATATTCACGCCTTGTGAGATAGGGCCTGTCACTTTGAGAAACAGGGTGATTCGCTCGGCAGCATTTGAGAATATGGCCTATGGCAACCGTCCTTCTGACGATTTGTTTAACTATCATACAGCGGTGGCCAAAGGTGGCGTCGGCATGACGACGGTGGCTTATGCCGCTGTCAACCAGTCGGGCCTGTCGTTTGATGGCCAGCTGTGGATGCGCGAGGAGATTGTTCCCGACCTGAAACGCCTCACCGATTCCATACATTCCTATGGTGCCAAGGCCTCCATTCAACTGGGCCATTGCGGCAACATGACGCATCGCTCCACATGCGGCTGTATGCCCGTGGGGGCTTCGGGTGGCTTTAACCTTTATTCACCGACATGGGTCAGGAGATTAAAGAAAGCGGAGATCTATTCGCTTGTGCTCGACTTTGGCAAGGCCGTCGACCTGGCCCGCAAGGCTGGCTTCGACTGCGTGGAAATCCATGCAGGACACGGCTACCTCATCAGCCAGTTCCTGTCGCCTTACACCAATCATCGTCACGATGAGTTTGGCGGCACTCTTGACAACAGAATGCGCTTCATGAAGCTCGTCATCGAGGAAGTGATGCGTGCGGCGGGCAACGACATGGGCGTGGTCGTCAAGGTGAATATGCACGATGGTTTCAGAAAAGGCATGGGCCAAGACGACTGCATCATCGTCGCAAAGGAACTGGAACGCCTTGGCGTTCACGCTCTTGTGCTGACGGCTGGTTTCGTCAGCAAGGCTCCGATGGAGGTGATGCGTGGCGCGATGCCGCTCAAGACCTTGCGCTACTACATGGACAAAAAGAAATTTTGGTGGCTCAAGGCTGGCTTGGCTGTGTTCGGCCGTTTGCTGATCCCCACGGTGCCTTACAGCGAAGGCTATTTTCTGGAAGATGCCAAAGTGTTTCGTAAAAACTTGAAAATGCCTTTGATTTACGTAGGAGGCATGGTGTCGAAAGAGAAGATGGAGGAAGTGCTTGACTCAGGCTTCGTAGCCCTTCAGATGGCTCGTGCCTTGATTAACGATACCGACTTTGTCAATAAGCTTCAAAGCGGTGAGGTGACCCGGAGCGAGTGCAAGCATTCCAACTATTGCATTGGACGTATGTATACGCTTGACATGCGATGCCATCATTGCATCGACGAAGAACTGCCGAAGAGTTTGCGGAGAGAGATTAAAAGAGCTGAAAGGAGAGGATGAATAAGGCAAAGTGGTTGAATCGGTTTGTGGAGTCGCATGGGCATACCCCCAGGGCGATCATCACGGGAGGAAGCTCGGGAATGGGCTTGGAGTATGCGCGGCAACTGGCTGAAATCGGATGCGACCTTTTGCTGGTTAGCAACCAGAAGGAGGAACTTGAAAAGGTTGCCGAAGCTTTGAGGCAAGGCAGGACGATTCAGGTGGTGCCGCATTATCAGGATTTGGCTACGGAAACCGCTGCTGAAGAATTGCTTGCTTTTTGTCAGGCCGAGAGCTTGCAAGTTGACATCCTTATCAACAACGCGGGCATGTTTTTCTTTGAGGAATTGACTTCTGAAAACGAGGCCAAGGCGTTGACCATGATGCGGCTGCATGTGCTTACCCCAACAAAGCTCTGCGTCTTGTTTGGTGAGGAGATGAAACGTCGCGGTTATGGATACCTTATTAATATGTCGTCGATGGCGGCCAAACTGCCTTGTCCGGGTATTACGGTTTATTCGGCCACCAAGGCCTATCTGAAGAGTTTCAGCAAGTCGCTGTATTTTGAAATGCGGCCTTATGACGTGGGCGTGACGGCGGTATGTCCTGCTGCTATCGCTACGCCATTATATAAATTAAAACCCAGTTTGCTAAGCTTAGGCGTGAAAATTGGAGTGATTGGTACACCGCAATGGCTGGTGAGAAAGGCGTTGAACGGAATGATGCGCAAGAAACGGGTCGTGAAGCCGGGTTTCATGAACATTTATCTGCCGCCTCTGATTGCCGCTTTGCCGAAAAGATGGGTAGCAAAATTATGGCAAAAGTTCAAGTAATCATAATAAGCCTGTTGTTCAGCGTGATGGCCTATGGACAGCACTACGAGAAGGTGCCTTTTGGCGACTTCGAGCAATGGGTGGTTCGCTATATTAACGAGTCGAAAATTATTGGTGGACAGGAAAAAATATTGTATGTCATCGGACCTACGGACACGGTGCGTAGCGATGAGGCGTATGACTATAAAAACACAATCTGGGCGACCTCAAACGCCTTTGCCAAGGTGATGGGCGTGGTGAAAACCAGCAATAATGTCACGCCTGAAAGAGGTCCAGCTGGGATGTGCGCCAAGCTCGCCACGCAATTTGCTGACTGTAGGGTGGCAGGATTGGTTAATATCAACGTGTTGGCGGCTGGCTCCATCTATTGGGGCAAGATGTTGGAGCCTGTTACGGGGATTAGCGACCCTTTTGCTTTCATCGATTGGGGCATCCCCTTTACGAAACGGCCTAAAGCCTTGGTGCTTGACTATAAATCCATCATTCCCAATACTGGCAAGTTGGTGAAAGGCACCACTACCCGCACCACCGAGTTTGACGGCTACGACTCTGCTGAAATCCTTTTCGTCCTGCAATACCGCTGGGAAGATGAGAAAGGCAACGTCCATGCCAAACGGGTAGGGACGGCAATCTGTCATGTCGACCAGACCTCCAATGGATGGAAAAAAGATTTCCGAGTCCCTGTTATTTATGGTGATGCACGTAAGTCGGCAGATTATCAACCTTATATGGACCTGCTTTCGGGCGATAGGACGATGTATACTTTCAATAGCAAAGGCAAGAAGAAGCACATCCTCGAAGAAACATGGGCTGAGGCTGATTGTCCTGTCACCCATGCTATTATGTGGCTCTCCTCGGGGAGTTGCGGTAATTTTACGGGGGCTTTGGGCAACGTGCTCTGGGTGGATGAAATACGATTGGAGTATTAGGGTATTTTTCGGGTTTTGAATTGCGATTCCAAAACTTTTCCTATTTTTGCAGCCGTTTTTGAAAAATGAATGAACTATGGATTTAAGCAAGATTGTTTCGATTTCCGGAAAACCGGGATTATATCAGGTTAAGGCCCAGTCAGTTGGCAAACTTATTGTTGAATCAGTTGTCGATGGCAAATGTATTCCTGTCTTTGCCCACGACCGCATAAGCTCTCTTGAGGAGATTTCCATCTTTTCCAACGATGACGACCGTCCGCTGAAAGATGTCTTTAGAATGATCAATGAGAAGATGGGCGACAAGGTAGACTTCGACTATAAGAAGGCTGGAAATGATGAATTGCGTGAGAAGTTTGCCTTTATTATGCCCGACTATGACGAAGAAGCAGTCTATCCTTCAGATATGAGAAAGGTCTTCGTGTGGTATCAGATGCTGATGGACAAGGGATTGCTCGACTTCACAGAGGAAGAGGCAAAGCCTGAAGCAGAGGCCGCTGAGGCGCAACCTGAGAATAAAGAAGAGTAGTTTTTCATTGTATAATTGATTTGAAGCCGCATTTTGCGGCTTTTTTTGTATCTTTGTCCCCACAAAAGGCCAGAAACATGACAAAACAGATTGCAGACTATAAATTAGTAGAAAAGCAGGATTATGGTCGCTCGGTGTTGCTGCGACTTCAATCCGATCAGCCTTTGCCCGATATTGCTCCCGGACAGTTTGTGCAGGTGCGCGTTGATGGTTCGCCAAGCACTTACTTGCGTCGCCCGATTTCCATCCATGATGTGGATTTTCGGCAAAGCGAGATTGCGTTGCTGGTGCAGCGGGCAGGCGAGGGAACGCGGCACTTGGCTGCTGCCTCGTTGAACGACAGGGTTAATATGGTGCTGCCTTTGGGCAACGGCTTCTCGATGCCGGAAAAAGCAGATAAAGTGTTGCTTGTGGGAGGCGGCATCGGTATTGCTCCTCTCTATTATTTCGCCAAAGTGTTGGCTGGGAAAGGTGTTCTCCCTACTTTGCTCCTCGGTGGCAAGTCACAATCCGATTTGATTCGTTTGGAAGCCTACCGCCAATTGGGCGAGACTTTTGTGACCACAGAAGACGGCTCGTTGGGCGAGAAAGGCTTCGTGACGATGCATACCGTATGGCAACAGAAACAGTTTGACAAGATTTACGTTTGTGGTCCAAAGCCCATGATGAAGGCTGTGGCGCAATTGGCTGCCGAGAAGAACGTTTGGTGCGAGGTCTCGTTGGAGAACCTGATGGCCTGTGGCTTGGGTGCCTGCCTCTGCTGTGTGGAAGACACCGTCGACGGCCACGTGTGCGTGTGCAAGGAAGGACCTGTTTTTAATACAAGGAGGTTAAAATGGTGAACATGACGATAGATTTGGGTCGCGGCCTGGTGTTGCGCAACCCTGTGATGACGGCTTCGGGTACCTTCGGCTACGGCGAGGAGTACACCGATTTTGTGGATCTGTCCCAGTTGGGAGGCATCATCGTGAAAGGCACGACTTTGAATCCTCGCGAGGGCAATCCTTATCCCCGTATGGCCGAGACTCCCTCGGGGATGCTGAACTGCGTCGGACTGCAAAACAAAGGCGTCCAATATTTTATCGACACGATATATCCCCGCATCAAGGACTTCGATACCAACGTGTTGCTGAATCTTTCAGGTTCCTGCTTAGACGATTACGTTAGGGGGGCTGAGATGGTGGATGAGCTGGACAAGCTGCCCGCTATCGAGTTGAATGTGTCCTGTCCCAACGTGAAGCAAGGAGGAATGGCCTTTGGCGTGACAACCACAGGCATTTCTCAAGTTGTTACAGAGGTGCGCAAGGTGTGTCACAAGCACTTGATGGTCAAGCTGTCGCCCAATGTGACCAATATTGCCGAGATAGCCCTTGCGGCCGAGGCTGCGGGTGCCGATTCGGTTTCCTTAATCAACACCTTGATGGGAATGGCGATTGATGCCGAACGCCGCAAGCCGAAGCTGTCGGTCGTCACAGGCGGTCTGTCGGGAGCCTGCGTGAAGCCGGTGGCTTTGCGAATGGTGTGGCAGGTGACCAAAGCGGTAAGGATTCCTGTAGTCGGCTTGGGCGGTATCTCTAACGCTACGGATGCGGTGGAGTTTATGTTGGCCGGGGCTTCGGCCATTGAGATAGGTACAGCCAATTTTATTGACCCGGCAATTTCAGCAAAAGTTGCCGAAGGGATGAAGTCTTACTGCGAGCGGCATGGGTTTGAAAAGGTTGCGGATTTGATTGGGGCATTGGAGGCCTAAGGAGAGTAGAGGCGATAAAAGGATGAAAGGAGTGAAGCGTTTTATTATACACGTAATGACAGTCTTTGTCATAGCCTTTTCCTTTGTTGCCTGCGGTAATGGACGACAGGCTGAGCTGAATGCGGGTCTTGATACCATGCTTGACGGCAGCAATTTAAGAATCGGCATCGCACGCCCCGTCGTCAAAGATGACATTACTGATGCCGTTGCCGACCGCCTCTGCATAAAGATGCTTGAGATTGCCGCCCAAAACTACATTAGCGGATTGGCAGCCAACCCGAGTTTCGTATTAGGAGCTGAAATCAACCAGAAGGGACGTTCAGCTACCGATACAACTCCTCAGAAAATGACAGTAGAATATGAAATCGTCTTTAAGATGATCAATACGATTACCGGAGAAGTGTTTGGCGAGACAAGGCAAGAGGTGATGGGTGCGGGCATTTCGTATGAAGAGGCTTCGGTCAACGCCATGAACGATGTCGGGAATACACCTGAGATGCAGTACTTCCTTTATGTGACTGATGAACGAATCGTCAATTGGTATGATAATCATGTTGACGTGCTGCGGCACGAAGTGGAAAAAGCCGAAGCAGCGGGCGACTATGTCTTGGCTATGGCTATCCTTGAGAACGTGCCGGATCGGGCTTCGGTGGCTTATCAATATGCCGCTACGGAGTTTCGCCAAGCCATCAAATGCATGCTTCACCAACAGGGGCCCATTTGCAATAAAAAATGATGGTAGGTGTTGCCCAACTTCAAGCCTGTAGTGATGGGCGACGACTTCAGCACCTACAACTACGCCCGCGACGTGGCCAACGAACTCCTCTGGGGACTCTCTGGCCTTGTAGGGGAGGAGGCTGCAAAGTGAGTAACCCCTATCAGGCGTTCCAGTTGTTCCAATTGTTCCAATTAAATCAAGATGGACAAAAACCCTTTCTAAAGATTATATAAATACTTAATATATAGATAGTTATATATAATAACAAAGGGAAATGGAACCTCAAAAAAACAACTGGAACAACTGGAACTGGAACGCTTGACGGATTGGATTTTCACCTAAAAAGCAATAAGACAATGAGATACGATATCAGCAAATCAACGGCACCCAAGATGCCGACCCTCGGAGAAGGGACAGAATGCATAAAAATCCTCCTCTAAAAGGCCTAAAAAACGCATAAAAGCCCTCGTTCCGATGCTTTTCCTGTCATCTCGCATTCGGCTTCTAGCGTTCGGTCCCTTCCGCCGCGATTCCATCGCGGCAATAATGGCATCGTTTTTTGAGAGAAACGGCCTATCTCTGTCACAGAAACGGCTTGTCGCTGGCAGAGAAACGGCCTTTCGCTGGCAGAGAAAGGGCTTGTTGATGACCGCTTCTCAAACGACGTAAGGCAAATCGGACCCATAGAAAGGAATAATTCAGACATCTCCAATTTGTTCAGATGATGAAATTCACCTCGGGACTCATCTGGATGCCGAATCTGGTTTTTACGGAGTCTTGAATCTTATGGGCCAGTTCCACGATGTCGCTACCCTTGCCGCCGCCGTAATGCACCAGCACCAAAGCCTGCTTTTCGTACACGCCCACATGCTCATCGTGCCAGCCTTTCCATCCGGCCTGTTCAATAAGCCAGCCTGCCGGCACCTTCACCCTCCCTTCGGCTTCGGGATAATGCGGAATGTTGGGATAATCCTTTTGCAGAGCCTCAAACTGCACCTCCTCGATGACGGGGTTCTTGAAGAAACTGCCCGCGTTGCCTGTGACTTTCGGGTCGGGAAGTTTGGCATCGCGGATAGCACAGATGGCATCGTGAAGTTGCTGTAGGGTAGGGGCTTCGATATCGTGTTCCGAAAGATAGGCCTTGATGTTGCCGTATTCCAGTTTCAGTAAGGCTTGCTTGTGCAGCATGAAGTCCACCGAAGTGATAACGTATTGCCCTTTCAGCTCGGTCTTGAAGACGCTGCTGCGGTAGCCGAATCGGCATTCCTCTTTCGTGAACCCCCGTTTGTTACCAGAGGCCAATTCAAGGGCTTCGCATCGCAAGAAACTGTCCTTCAACTCCATTCCGTATGCACCAATATTCTGCACGGGTGCGGCACCCACCTTGCCTGGAATGTGTGCGAGATTCTCGACACCATACCAGCCTTTCCCTACACATGACTTTACGAACCCGGGCCAGTCCTCTCCGGCTTGTGCTCTTACGATAACTTCGTTTTCATCCTCCCGAAGAATTTCGATGCCTTTCAAGTTGATGTAAACCACGAGGCCGTCAAACACGTCGTCTTGGAAAAGGACGTTGTTGCCTCCGCTGAGAATCAGATGCCGTTCGTTCTTGAAAACGTCAGAATGTATCAGTTCTTCAAGCTCTTGAGAATCATTGATTTCAACGAAGTGCTTTGCAACGGTATGGAAGCCGAAGCTGTTGTAGGGTTGTAGGTCGACGTTGGTTTTCATGCTGCAAAGGTAAGGATATTATTTAGAAGCTGTTTAAAAATGGATAATAAAGAGTTCAATGTGTACGAACTACCCGGGCAGAATGGGCATTGAGAGCCTGAATTTGCAGACTCCCCGAACCTACACGTGTACACTCCCGGGTACAAAACGTGCAGACTCCCGAGGCTGCAAGACAAAGGTCTAGGGACGAACATCCACCAACTCTTTCCTACTCCGTATCCACCGTGGCCATGATTCAAATCGCCTTCTCAAAAATCATGCTTAACAAATTATCGAATTGAAATTTAAACAAACTCTTATATGAATTGTGATAGAAGATGGTTTCCTTGTAGAGACGCATTGAATGCGTCTTGTGCCATAAAAAATATATAATGAAATAGAAAAATACCTATTTTTGTAGTCTGAAATAGTTCAATATGGATGAAATCAAATATAAAGACCGTTATCGTATTCCATCGGCACGGGCGTAAGGAGCAAATATGTGTTTTATAAATAGATTATTTCCAAAACATTAGTACTTTTGCAATATGAAACGCGCCATCGTATCGGTTATCAACGACTTGGTTACGGATCAAAGGGTCAACAAGTCGTGTCTGGCTTTGCAAAAGGCTGGATACGAGGTGCTTTTGGTGGGAAGGAAACAGCGCAAAAGCCCACCGATGGATGAAAGGCCTTATGCCTCGCATCGGATGAAGCTGCTCTTTGAGAAAGGTCCGTTGTTTTATGCCGAGTATAACATCCGCCTGTTTTTCTTTTTATTGTTTCATCGTGCCAATCTTTTGCTGTCCAATGACTTGGATACCATTTTGCCTAACTTTTTCATCTCGCGGATGAAAGGCTGCAAGATGGTTTTCGACAGCCACGAGTATTTTACTGAGACCCCGGAGCTGGTGCATAGGCCAAAGGTGCAGGCGGTTTGGAAACGTATTGAAGGTTTTGTGGTGCCCAGGTTAGGCGAGATGATTACCGTGTGCGACTCGATTGCCGACTTGTTTCGTGAGAAATATGGTGTCGACTGTCACGTTATCCGAAACATACCATCCCGCAAGGCTTTGCCGCCCAAAGGTGACAAGGTCGCTTTGGGTTTGCCCACAGACAAACACCTGTTGGTGTTGCAAGGCTCGGGCATCAATATCCAACGGGGCGCAGAGGAACTGGTGCAGGCAATACAGTATCTTGACGACTGTTTCCTGATGATAATAGGTGGAGGCGATGTGTTGCCAACATTGAAGCAAATGGTTGGGCAACTGATGATTACCGACCGTGTGCGCTTTTTCCCGCGTATGCCTTACCAGCAGATGATGGCCTATACTCAACTTGCTGAATTAGGTTTCTGTTTGGATAAGGATACCAACCTCAACTACCGCTTCAGTCTGCCCAACAAGCTCTTCGATTTTATCCAGGCTGGCGTGCCGATTGTGGCCTCGCATCTTACAGAGATAGAGAAGATTATCTGGAAATACGACTTGGGTCTCTTTATTGAAAGCCACGAGCCTGAGACCATTGCAGCCACCATCCGTGAGGGACTGTCTGACGAAACAAGAAGGGAACAATGGAGGCAAAACCTGGCAATTGCGGCACGGGATTTGTGTTGGGAGAACGAGGAACAGAAGTTGCTTGAAATCTACAAACATTATGAATGACGCTGATTATCATCTACATGTCATAACTTTCGATGTGCCTTATCCTGCCAACTACGGCGGGGTTATTGATGTGTTTTATCGGGTGAAAGCTCTTTCGGAGGCGGGTGTTAAGGTGCATTTGCATTGCTTTGAGTACGGTAGGGGTGAGCAGGAGGTGCTGAACCGCTGCCATGAGGTAAAGTATTACAAACGCGACACTTCCTTTGCCAAGCAGCTGAGTCTCACGCCGTTCATCGTTAATTCGAGAAGGTCGGAGGAATTGGTGAAAGACTTGCTGAAGGATGATTACCCTATCCTTTGCGAGGGATTGCATACGACGGCAGTCCTCTCTGACAAGCGTTTGAAAAACAGGAAGATTTATGTCCGGGCCCACAACGTGGAACACGATTATTACAAAGGATTGGGCGATTCGGAAAAGTGCGTTTGGAAGCGGTCGTTCTATTATGCAGAGGCCTGGAAACTCAAACGTTATGAGCCTGTCTTGCATAAAGCTGCGGGTGTCTTCGCTATTTCGCAACAGGATGCAGACTATTTTTCAAGGAGATACGGCAAGGTGACGCTCGTGCCTGGTTTCAACTCTTCCGATACGGTATGTTCGGAGACGGGTAGGGGAGAGTATGTTTTGTATCACGGCAACCTTTCCGTCAAAGAGAATGAAGCTGCTGCCAAATGGTTGATAGAGAATGTGTTTTCAGAACTTGGTGTCCATTGCATCGTGGCAGGCTTGAATCCTTCCGATAAGCTTCTGAAAATGGCGGAGCGCCATTCCAACGTGACATTGGTGGCCAATCCCGATGATGCCGAAATGATAGACCTTCTGCGGCAGGCGCAAGTGAACCTTTTGGTGACCCAACAGCCTACAGGGTTGAAACTGAAGCTGCTGAATGCGCTTTACAATGGACGGTTCTGTTTGGTGAATTCCGATATGGTGAAGGGGACCTCGCTTGAGGGGCTTTGCTTGGTTGCAGATGAGCCTGAGCAGATGATTGCTGAGATCAAGCGCCTGATGGAGGAAGACTTCACAGAGGACGACATAGAAGAGCGCGATGCGCGGATGCGGCAACTTTATGATAACGAAGTTAATGCACAAAAAATCGTTGAAGCGATTTACTCCCAACTCCCAACTCCCAACTTTCAACCGACTCTAAACTCTAAACACTAAACTATTCCATCTCCGAGCACACCACCGTCCCGTTCTTGCAATTGGCGATGCGGGAAGGGTATTTCTGCATAAGGGTGTAGTTGTGCGTGGCCATCAGTACGGCTGTGCCGTTTTCGCTGATGCTGCGCATGAGCTTCATCACTTCGATGGTCGTTTCGGGGTCGAGGTTGCCCGTAGGTTCGTCAGCGAGGATGACGTCGGGGTCGTTGAGCAAGGCGCGTGCTATGGCGATGCCTTGCTGCTCGCCGCCTGAGAGCCGGTGGGGCATAATCTTCCGCTTGTCGGTAAGCCCTACTTTGTCAAGCACTTCGTCGATGCGGATAGAGATTTCAGAGGTGTTGGTCCAGCCTGTGGCTTTCAGCACGAATTCAAGGTTCTTCTCCACGTTGCGGTCGAAGAGAAGCTGAAAGTCTTGGAAGACGATACCAATCTTGCGCCGCAAATAAGGGATATCTTTTTTGCGGAGTTTGGTGAGGTCGTAGCCAGCTACGTGTACGATGCCGTCAAGGGCGGGCAACTCGCCGTATAAAGTCTTTAACAACGAGGATTTCCCGCTTCCTGTGCGTCCGATGAGATAGATGAATTCGCCCTTGTTGAGCGTCAGGTTTACATTCGACAAAACAAGGTTTTCCCGCTGGAAAATCGATGCATTCTTGATTTCTATGATGGGCTCTGACATTACTGTTGAATCGTTGATTGTTGAACTGTTTAATTGTAATCCTGACTTACCAGCTTCCCGAGGCGCCACCTCCA
>R22__coassemble_425_pt1 | contig 28284 bp, 24 predicted proteins | sample R22__metabat2_low_PE_022 | metagenome-assembled genome bin R22 | reverse complement strand
ATGGAAAAGATTAAAGTAGGTATCAATGGTTTCGGCCGCATTGGCCGCAACGTGTTCCGCATCATCTGCGAACGTCCGAACTTAGAAATCGTGGGCGTCAACGACCTGACGAGCACCAAGGTGCTGGCCCACCTGTTGAAATACGACTCCACCCAGGGCAAGTTCCCCGGCACCGTGGAATACGACGAAACCGCGCTCATCGTCAACGGCCAGCGCATCCCCGTCACGGCCGAGCGCTCGCCGCTGAACATCAAGTGGGGCAAGACCCCCGACGTGGTGGTTGAATCGACCGGTGTGTTCCGCTCGAAGGAAAGCAGCAAGGGCGGCTATGGCGACCACCTGAAGAACGGTGCCAAGAAGGTCATCCTCTCCGCTCCCTCGAAGGACGCCATCGACGCCACCGTCGTGGTCGGCGTGAACAACAACGACCTGACCGACGAGGTGGAATGCGTCAGCAACGCCTCTTGCACCACCAACTGCCTGGCTCCCGTCGCCAAGGTCTTGAACGACCGCTTCGGCATCGAGCAGGGCTACATCACCACCATCCACAGCTACACCAACGACCAGGTGATCCTCGACGGTCCGCACAGCGACCTGCGCCGTGCCCGCTCGGCCGCCATGTCGCAAATCCCCACCACTACTGGTGCTGCTAAGGCTGTGGGTATCGTCATCCCTGAACTGAATGGCAAACTCGATGGTATCGCTGTCCGCGTTCCTACGCCCACCGGTTCATTGGTCGACCTCGTCTGCACCTTGAAAACCGAAGCCACTAAGGAAGAAATCAACGCCGCCATGAAGGAAGCCGCTGAAGGCCCGATGAAGGGTGTGCTTGAATATACTGAAGACCCAATCGTCAGCTGCGATGTCATCCACAACCCGCACAGCAGCATCTTCGATGCCCAAAGCACGATGGTGATGGGCAAGATGGTGAAGATTATGTCGTGGTACGACAACGAATGGGGTTATTCCAACCGCATGGTCGACCTCATTGAGATGATGAAATACTAACTACGGATTACACGGATTTAACGAATGATTGTAGAGACGTGGCGCGCCGCGTCTCTACAATTTTTATCGGACAATGGTAATAGAACCCTGCAAATGCATTCTCTCCTCCCCTACTTCGCCCTGATAGATGATGTCGGTGACATAGAAATACGTCCCCGTTGAGCAGTCCAAACCTGTCTGTTTGCTTTTGCCGTCCCAATGGATGAGCGGGTCGTCGCCGTCCCAAAGGACATTGCCCCAACGGTTGAAAATGACCGTCTTGGCACTCAACAGCAGAGAAAGGCCTGTTACCTTGGGCTCAAACACATCGTTATAGCCATCGCCATTGGGCGTGAATACGTTGGGTAACACGTAGGAGAACTCTTCTATCGGTTCCTCGTGACCAATGCGCACCGATTTGATGGCGGAATAATTCACCAATGGCCGCATAATGCCTTCAATAGTATAATGACCGAAGGTGCAGACATAATAGCGATAGATTTGGTCGGTTTCCACATTGGTATCGGTATATTCAAAGCCCGTCACGGAGGCTACTCCAACGAAATGATTGTCCACTTCCTTGAACACTTGGGTACTGTCCACCATCCAAGGAACAGCTTCCGTCCACGTGAGGCGGGCCTCGTCGTTGGTACCGCTGCCCGTCAGCATAACAGCTGAAGCTGTCGCGCTCTCTCCCATCAGCTGCTGGTGGGCATCGTGCATCTGCACCTTATAAAATAAGGTCGCTGCCTCTGCCAAATTGAGGTTGATATCGAGGAAAGACGTATCGGCACCTTCGTAAACGATAGACGTCTCTCCATCGAGAATGCGGGTCAAGATATAACGATAGGGCGCAACATATTGCTCTTCAATCTCTTTAGGCTTGGACCAGCAGGCGATTACATGACCTGAAACGAGGTCAACGCTGTCGTTAGAGACGTGCGTCATCAGTGGGCAGTCGTTCTTCAGCTCCACGCAGGCCGCATCGCTGACGACACCCAAAGCCCCGTCGGGGAACTGAGCCAGGATGCGGTACTCGTAAGAGACACCTTGCGAGAGGTTGGAATCGATATAAGAGGTTGCAGAGACATCGTTTAAGGTGGCCATCAGTTGGTAACCTTGGCGGATGCCTGTCTCACACGCGTCAGGTTCATAGCCATCGCAGCCCACCTTGCGATAGACGAGCAAGGCCACCGCATTGGAACAAGGATAATGCTGCCACGACAGCCTCACATCATGACCATTCAAGTCAGCGGCAAAGTTTTGCACTTTGGGTCCCATCACCTGGATACTCACCGTCTTCAGGTTGGTCAGGCTTATGGGCGTATCATCGTCCTTGGCATGAACCACCACTTGATAAGGCGTGCTGCGGACATGGACGTAGTTGGTATTCCAAAGGAACTCCATTTCGGGATGTGTTCCGAATGCCGTTTCGGGATTCAAGATGGCCGGACTGACCGCCACTTCAAAAGGCGCACCCGAAGCCGTCAGCGTGACGTTGTCGCCATCAGGATCGGAAGCCGAAATGAGGAAATCCAGTTGTTCACCGGCTACCACACAGAACGGGTCGTCACATTGGATTTGAGGCAAGTCGTTGTCACAGGTCAATATGAGAATTTGCATATCGCGCACCACAGAGCCAATCTTCACCCCGTGCCGCCACTCCTCCACCATGATGGCCACATTGTATTCACCTTTCATCTGTGGCACATCCCATCGCAGTTCGCCCGTCAGCGAGTCGATGCTAAACGAATGAGAAGCCTGGGGCAAGGTATAGCCCGCGATTTCGATACCGTCTTGACCTTTGCAAGTCACCAACTTATAGCTCAAGCTGTCGCCATCGGGGTCGTAAGCCGAGGGATTATGCAGATAGAGTTTGCCCACACAGCCTTTGTCGACAGGCGCGTTGAGCAGCTGCACGGAGTTGTTGTAGCCCAAGAACGGGTTGATGACCAGTTCCGTCTCGATGTGCATGGGTACCATCACCGAGTTGGGCACATTGATGACGCCATAATTTCGGTTAGCGTCCTCCATACTAATGACGTAAGTGCCTGAAGACGAATAGTTATGAATCTTCTTATACACATTCAGCGTATAGTCGTCACCAAGGTTATGCAGCACCACACGGGGGATGTATTCCTCTGAGCCGTCGCCCCACTGCACCAACAGCGAGTCGCGTTGCAGTCCTGCCGGACTTGGTGTATAGGTATAGCAAGTCAGCGTAAACTCGTATGCATTGCCCCCCAACCAAGTATAGGTAATCTCAGCCGCACGCTGGTGGGTCGCCTTAGCAGTAAAGGCGAAGCAGAATAACAATCCTATGACAAGTAAGAGTTTACGCAAAACAACATTCAGATTGGAACACCGTATTCATAAATGGTGTCACTCGGTAAATCAATTCGTTCATTCCAATAAATGCAGGTTCGGCTACTATCCAACTGCGCCATTGTCCATAGTCCTAATTCAGTTGTCAAGCTTTTGAAGTCCGCAAGCGTATCAATGTCATCCTTTACATCATAACACACTTGAAAGCCATCGTCGAAAGTCACCAACAACTTCCAATTGTCATTCAATTCAAATTGTTTAATTCTTGGTATCATAACGGCTTAATCTTTCCCAATATTTGCGAATCCCACATCTTCAACAATTCTTCATAATGCAAACCCAGCCATTCTTTCACCAGCTGCTGAGCTTTTATCGGCAAATCTCCTTCAATCATCTCAAAGGTCTTAATATCAAAAATGCCAACATACTCATTGTATATAGCATGAATATGAGCGGGCTCATGCTCTTTAGGTTTGAAGAACATCTTGATGATGATCCCATAAAAGCGACTTATTTCAGGCATAACATTATGTATTACGGTGCAAAAGTACAAAAAAATCAATATACAAACAGGGTGTGCCACAAAACAGGCACACCCAATCTTTTTTCCATCCTTTTTCCGAAACCTTACTTATTCTTCAGCAGGTCGCGGATTTCAGCGAGGAGTTCCTCTTGGGTCGGGCCGGCAGGAGCGGCTGGCTCTTCAGGCTTCGGCTCTTCTTTACGCTTCAGCTGGTTGATGCCCTTGATGACCACGAAGATGGACAAGGCAATGATGAGGAAGTCGAAGATAACTTGCAGGAAGTTACCCCAGGTCAAGCAAAGTGCTGGCTTGACGACAGTTTCGCCTTCCATAACGGCTTCGCGGATGGTCCACTTCCAATCGGTGAAGTTGAGTCCACCCGTAATGGCTCCGATGAGCGGCATGATGATGTCGGACACCAACGAAGAAACGATTTTTCCGAATGCGCCACCGATGACCACACCGACAGCCATGTCCATGACGTTGCCCTTCATGGCAAACTCCTTGAATTCTTGAATAAACTTACCCATAATGTTGATGTTTAATTGTTGATTGTTTAACTGTTGAATTGATTTTTCACCGCAAAGTTAGAAAGAAAAATACTCGGTGCGTAAAAATTGTTCATTTTTCCGCTACCTTTGCACCTTCTATGGACGACAAGCACTATCTTCTCAGCCTCATCAGCGAGGGCGAACATCAGCGGCAAGACTTCAAGTACCGTGTTGACGACCCCTGCAAACTGGCCAAATCGGTCTCGGCCTTCGCCAATACCGACGGCGGACGGTTACTCATCGGTGTGCGCGACGACGGGCATCTCTCAGGTGTACGTAAAGAAGGAGAAATCTACGTGATGCATCAGGCTGCCTACAAGTTCTGCAAGCCCGAGGCAAGCGTCAGATTCGACACCTATCACGCTGAAGGACGTACTATCGTGGTCGCCACCGTGCCCCCGGCCGACAAAAAACCCATCTGCGCCCAAGACGAAGACGGACAAATGCGAGCCTATATCCGCATCCACGACGAGAACATCGTGGCCTCCCCTGTTTTGTTCGCCCTTTGGCGCGAGTCGCAGCTAACACAGGGTGCCACCATCACCTTCAACGACGACATACGCAAGCTTTTAGACACGATGCAGGGGCAGCAAACGCTCAACCAAATCATCCGGCAATCCAAACTCCCACGTCACAAAGTCATCACTCTTTTGGCTCATCTCATCCGTTTCGGCACAGTTCGATGGGAATACGTTGAGAAACAATTTGTTTTCAGTTTGGGATAATCAATAGCTTATTCTGTGCACCAGTCCATTTCTTCCGCAGCCATCGGGAGCGGGGTTTCTTCTTCAATTTGATAAGAAACGGGCTTATGGGCACTGTATAGTGCAAGGAGGTTCTCGTTGAGCTTCAACTCTACTTCAAGCATCGTGCGTTCCAATCGCTTGGATGTCAGTTGGCATTCCCACACCACAATCACCTGCCAGCCGTTCTCCTGCAACACGCGATAGTTCTCCTGGTCCCGTTCCTGGTTGCGACGGATCTTCTTCACCCAAAACTCACGATTCGTCTGGGGGATCTTGCAACATTGAGAGTTCCTTTCCCTATACGCATCGTCAGGATTGCTTCGCCCCTCGCAATGACGCAAAGCGCGAACCGACAACTGACCACTATCAACTTCCAACTGACAACTCCCAACTCCCAACTGAACAAAGTGTCCGTGCCAAAAGCACCCATTGACAAAAATCGCCGTCCGATACTTCCGCATCACGATGTCAGGCTTCCCCGGGACGCTCTTCACATTCAGCCGATAACGATAGCCGTGCGTCCAAAGCCACTTTCGCACCTTCAGCTCTGGCTTGGTGTTACGGCTGCGGATGTGCGACATGCAGCGGTGCCGTTGTTCAGGGGTCATCTTGTCGGTCATAGCTTCACCAAATCAAAGGGATTACCTTGTATTTCACTCGTTGTTTGTATTCTTTGTAGCCCTCCAAGCCCTGCTCCAGGACATAAGATAACAACTCGATTTCACCCTGCAAAAATAGTCATTTTTTCATAGCGTATGCAAGATATCAATGGTTACTATTGTGTATCTTTGCGGCATCAAACTGCCAAAGATGATTGACATTGAACAAGTGAAGCAATGGGCCGTAAACCGTTGGACCTTAGGGGCTATGCACGGCATCTCCCACTGGGAGCGCGTGGAGCGCAACGGCTTGCTATTGGCTACACCCGAATGCGACGTGACGGTTATCCGCCTGTTCGCCTATCTCCACGACAGCTGTAGGAAGAACGACATGCGCGACAGGTTTCACGGTCCTCGCGCCGCCAAGATGATTGAGGGACTAAGAGACACCCTACTGAAAGACCTGACCGACCATCAGTTCAAGTTACTCCAAGAGGCCTGCCGCCTGCACACCAGCACCCGTCGTACAGGAGACCCCACCATCGATGCCTGCTTCGATGCCGACCGCCTCGACCTGGGCCGCGTCAACATCACCCCCAACCCCGAGAAGATGGCCACCGAGAAAGGCAAGGAACTGGCAAGACAGATTTGCCAACAACCGCCCCTGTTTTGAGCCTTATCTTGGGTTAGCGAAAAGTAGGAGTTAAGTAGGAGTTACATAGGAGTTGGAAAACTTCCTGCAAGGCGGTTGCTATGATGTCAAAGCGGTCAAGGTCAAACTGGTCAAAGTCATGTTTTCGGGTTTGAAAAACGAGTTTGACCACTTTGATCTTGACCAGAATGAGCGTGAGTTCATAGACACTTTGGCATTGAAAAATATGTATTTTATACGGAGATTATTAAAATTCTCCGTTTAAAAGTAACGAAATTAAGAAAAATGTACTACCTTTGCAGCTGAAAAACGATTGTATATGGAAACTGTCTCTGAACGAATAGCATCTAAAGGAGGCTTCTTCTCCACAAAGGATTTGGAGAGGAGAGCAGAGTATGAGCGGCTACGCAGAGCCGTCAGCAAAGGTGATATAGTTCGACTTCGGCACGGTGTTTATGCTGAGCCGTCGGCCATGCTCAATACCATGATTGATGTAGAGCGTATCGTGCCTGGTGGCATCGTGTGTCTATACACCGCATGGATGCACCATCAGCTTTGCACCACCATTCCGCCAGCCTTTTGCATCGCCATTGAAGCCAAGAGAAAGGTGGTGCTCCCCGATAATTTGCCCATCAACCTCTATTATTGGAAAAAGGAAAACTTGGAGTTTGGCATTGAGCAGAAAGAGATTTCTGGTTTTCTGGTGCGCATCACTGATTTGGAACGTAGCGTATGCGATGCCGTGAAATACCGCAATAAAGTGGGACTGGATGTATGTGCTGAAGTAATCCGAAGCTACGCTCGCCAAAAGAACCGCAACCTCAGCAGTCTTTCCGAATATGCGCAAAAACTGCGACTGACAAAAGTGATAAATAACTATCTTGAAATCGCCATAGAATGACAAAACCAATCAAGAATTACGGCAAGTCGGTCAAGACAAAGTTGGTCAATCTGATGAACTCATCAGGCTACAAATACATGTATCTGTTGGCCCGTTACTTCAACGAGCGCCTACTTTATCGCGTTTCGGTGAGTCCATATCGCGAGAACTTCCTTCTAAAAGGCGGTTCGCTACTCTATGCGCTCAATGGTTTGGAAACCCGCCCTACTATTGACATCGATTTCATGGCCCAACGCATCAGTCGTGACCGAGAGCATTTGGAAAAGGTCTTCCGTGAAATACTGAGCATTAAATGTGAGGAGGACGGTGTCACTTTCGACGTTGACGGACTCCGCTCAGAGCCGATTACTGTTGAGAAGGAATATCCTGGCACTCGCTTTTTCGTCACTGCCAAGATGGATACCATCGTCTACCCTATGTCAATGGATATTGGCTTTGGTGATGTGGTGACTCCTGGTCCCGTTCCAGTTGATTTCCCATTGTTGCTACCGGATGTCCCGGGCATCAACATCCAAGCCTATTCGCTGGAAACTGTCGTAGCCGAAAAGTTCCACGCGATGGTGGAGCGTGATGTCAACAATAGCCGCATGAAAGACTTCTTCGATTGCTACCAGATTCTCACAACAAAGGAACTTGACGACGAGATGCTGTACGAGGCAGTTAAAGCTACCTTTAATAATCGCGAGCTGGCTTATAACGCCAATCTACAACTATTCGATGACGGCTTTTGCACCGATGAAGTTCGTCTGAAGCGATGGGAAGTGTTCTTAAAGAAGATCCAGTGGAAGGAATCGCTTTCGTTTGCCGATGTGATGGCCGTGATTACAATACGATTGAAAGGTCTGTATGGTAGGTATTGGGAAGAGAAACTGAGGTAATAAAAGCAGAAACTTTTATTTGTACTTACTTGAACACGGCTTGCTCTCGGCCACCTATCTCGTACTTGATTCGCCCCTCATTCGGCCGTACAAGCGCTTTGGCCGAATGAGCTCCGAGTGAGCGTCGAATGAGCTCCGAATGAGCATCGCAATTAAAATTCCGAAGTGAAATGAAATTCAATATCGGGGTATTTCTCCATCGCCATTTGTAGGGCATAGGGTGACTCGGCTAAGAAGACATCGCGGCCTTCCTTGTCCTCTGCGAGGTTCAGGGCCTTGCGCATCTTGAAATCAGCCAGCTGAGCCTCGTTGTCGCTGGTAATCCAAGCGGTCTTGTAGAGCGAGATGGGCTCATAGCGACAGGATGCGTTATATTCATGCAACAGACGATACTGGATCACCTCAAACTGCAACTCGCCCACCGTGCCGATAATCTTGCGGCCCGTCATCTTGCCCATAAAGAGCTGAGCCACGCCCTCGTCGGTAAGCTGCTCCAAGCCCTTGGCCAACTGCTTTGACTTCATCGGGTCGGCATTCTCCACATAACGGAACTGCTCAGGCGAAAAGCTTGGAATGCCCTTGTAGTTCAGTATCTCGCCCTCTGTCAGCGTATCGCCAATCTTGAAGTTGCCGGCATCATACAAGCCCACGATGTCGCCCGGATAAGCCTCGTCCAAGACGGACTTCTTCTGTGCCATAAAGGCTGTGGGGTTGGAGAATTTCAGCTCGCGGCGCTGACGCACGTGGAAGTAGTTCTTGTTGCGCTCGAAACGGCCCGACACCACACGCACGAAGGCGATACGGTCGCGGTGGTTGGGGTCCATATTGGCGTGAATCTTGAAGACGAAACCCGTGAACTTCTCCTCCGATGGTTCAATGCGGCGTTCCACCGTATCACGACCAATAGGCGTAGGGGCAATCTGGATGAAACAGTCGAGCAGTTCCTTCACGCCAAAGTTGTTCAAAGCCGAACCGAAAAACACAGGACAGATGTCGCCGTTCAGGTAGGCCTCACGAGAGAACTCGTCATACACACCTTGAACCAGCTCCGTCTCATTACGCAACGTCTCTGCATCCTCACCAATCATCTTGTCCAACTCAGGATTGTTCAGGTCGTCGAAAGCGATACCCTCTGTGATATGCTGTTTGTCGGAGTTGAAGAGGTAGAGACTCTTGTCATAGATGCTATACACTCCTTTGAACTTTGGACCCATATTGATGGGCCAGCTCAGCGGGGTAAGTTTCAGGCCAAGTTTCTGCTCGATTTCATCCAACAGCTCAAAGGCATCCTTGCCAGGACGGTCCATCTTGTTGATAAAGACGATGATAGGGGTGTTTCGCATACGGCACACCTCAACGAGTTTCTCCGTCTGCGACTCCACGCCTTTTGCCGCATCGATAACGACAATCACGCTGTCGACGGCCGTCAATGTGCGGAAGGTGTCTTCGGCAAAGTCCTTGTGGCCAGGGGTATCAAGAATATTGATTTTAATACCCTTATAGTCGAAGCCCATCACCGAGGTCGCCACCGAGATACCACGCTGCCGCTCGATTTCCATCCAGTCGGAAGTGGCGGTCTTGCGAATCTTGTTCGACTTCACAGCACCTGCCACTTGAATGGCACCACCGTAAAGCAGCAATTTCTCGGTCAGAGTGGTCTTACCCGCATCGGGGTGACTGACGATGGCGAAGGTTCTCCGCCTGTTGATTTCATCTAAAAAGGCCATGATGTGCTGTTTTTCAAAAGGGTATAAAAAAAAGCAACCGTTTAGGTTGCTCATTTAAGCGGTCCGGACGAGACTCGAACTCGCGACCTCCTGCGTGACAGGCAGGCATTCTAACCAAGCTGAACTACCGGACCAACCAGAAAAAGAACTCTATTGCTTTGCTTTGCGGGTGCAAAAGTACAACCTTTTCTGAAACTGACAAGCATTTTTCTTTATTTTTTGAAGAATTTTTTACTAATATTATATATTATATTGTATATCATATATTTACAAATAGTACTTATTCTTCAATTTTCACTACTCCATCACCAATATTAATATAAGGCAGCGCCATATCACATGCCTGACTGGCCCATTGCTCCGCCAAATAATCGGGCACAGAGCCGTCGATAAGCAACGTTCGGAGATCATATCCATTCACAACCGACTGCAAGTCGGGCTTTTGCCTACCCCTGACCAGGAGATAATCGACAGGCAAACGATAAGACAAACTATCACTGAGCCGACTCCCATCCCATAGCACCAGCAGTTTCCCGTCAAAAGCAATCAGATTCGACCTTTTTCGCACATAGGAACCCTCGAAATCCTCCTCGAAGTCAATAACTCCAGGATGAAGCGAAAGGAATTGCTTCGCCCAGGCACTTTTCAGACTGTAATCTACAGCAGATTCATCCGCCATCAAAGCGGAGTCGGCCAAAAGGACATGCGCTCCTCCCCTAACAAAATCGACAGCCGTATGGTTGCGCAAGCTGAACACCGTTGCACTCTTCTGGTCATCGGAACGGTAAAGCCGAACCGTTACAGAAGCCATAAACAGCACCACGGCAGACAACATCCCTATGACCAGCCGACGTTTCCGCAAGGCCGCAAGCAGCAAAAGCAGGAAGAGCGTCACGAGCAGCATGGCGAACTCGAACCCACTGACATACAAACCTTTGATAAAGGAGAATGGCAAGCCATCGACCCATGCGACCACGCTGTTCATCCCATAAACTGCGCCCCAAACCAGTCGGCCTACCATCAGATTGATATAGGGAATCCAGGAGACCAAAAGCAATATCATCCCGCTGATGACCACCACGAAGGAAATCGGCATCATCAGCAGATTGCTCAGCCAGAAATAGGTCGAAAACTGGTTGAAATAGAACAGCGTGAAAGGGACCGTCGCCAACTGGGCTGCCAAAGTCACCGAGGTAATCTCCCAAGCCTTGTCCAACAGCTTATTTTTGAGATACAGCAAGTTATAGATCGGCTTTTGCAGGACAACGATGCTGATGACAGCAGCATACGACAACTGGAAGCCGATTTCAAACAGGTTGTAGGGATTAGCGCAAAGCAGGATAAATGCCGATGCGGTTATCGAATTGACAGCAAAGCCTTTACGCTGTATGATTTCCCCAAAGACCACAAAAGAAATCATCATCGAGGCTCGCAGAATGGAAGGCGAAAGCCCGGCAATAAGGGCATAAAACCAAATCAAGGCAAGCAAGAGAATGTTTTTCAGCGTCTTTTGCCATTGCTTGCGATTAAGAAAACCCAACAGGAAACCAGCAAGCAGATAGATGATACCCACATGCAAGCCCGAAACGCAAAGGATGTGCATCGAGCCAGCCGCCACGTAGTGCTGTCGCACCTCGTCAGCAAGTTTGTCGTCATAGCCCAACAGAATGGCTGCCGCCACACCATATTCATCATCATTCAAGCCACAGCGCTGCAACGATGTCAACAGTCTGTCGCGAAAACGATAGGAAAAAGCATATAGCGGATGGGCATCGTTGGCCTGCAAACTCACCCAATCCCCTTCCCTCAGGTAGGCCTGTCCCGTGATGCCTTTACGCATCAGATAGGCCCGATAGTCAAACTCTTCAGGATTCTTTGGCCCCTGCACCTCTTTCATTGGTGCCGGAACAACAATAAGGTCGCCATACCGCAACGCAGAAGTGCCGTCCGTCTTTTGTAAATAGGCCATCACTTTGCCCGAAACAGGCCGGGAAGGCAGACTGTCGCCCAACTGATATTCCAATTCCAACACAGCCAGGATGGTTTTCTTGCGCTCTGTTGGACAGTCATACACACGAGCCACATAATACTGCGCTCTTTCCTCATAGTTGCGGTAATAGTCCTTTTGCGATGAAGCCTTGTGTACGTTGGCCAGCGCATAGCCTGATACCAGAAGTCCGCAAAACATGAAGACTCCAAAAAGCCAAATGAAGCGCATGGTTTTTATGGTAACACTCGCCACCACAGCGAAGACTATCAGCGTTAACATTACGGCAGCCAAAACAGCAGGCGGCAGGCTGAATGAGGCAAAAACAATGGCGCACCAGATGCCCAGCGCCAAAGGCACCAGCATTCTCAGAAACGGATATTTGCCCCAGTCAACCATCAGCAAGGTGTCATCTTCGTTTATAAGGCTTCTGATTAAAATCACAAGCATCGTCGGCAGGCTTTTTCAGCGACACCAACAGCGTCAATCGCGCTTCAACATTTTGCAAATAGCGCATACCCAACTTCTCATGCTCAATATCACCCCAACCTTGGAACGCAACTTCCTCACTGACTTCACCTTGCGAGAAATTATTCATCACACTGATGCCATAGCCAAGGTCAAACCTCACGAAAAGTTGCATTCGGCCAGCTTTCAAGCGGCCGCAAGCGCCCAAACCCGCCATCGCACTAATATCCACTGGGCTGACCATAGCAGCGGTCATCTCGCCCTCGAAAACCATAGGAGCAAAGCTTTCATCATCGTAAACACGCTCCCAACGGTAACGACCATCCAGCCAGAGACTGACACGAGGAGAGACATAAACATAAGGCTGCAAACGTTCGCCGTCACCAAAATAATACACTACCGGTACACGTAACTCAACGCCCCTCAACGACATATTGTAATTCACACGGGCAAAGGTCGTAGTGGAATAACTTGTCAAGAACTCTTTGGAAAAAAGCTCATTGTTACCACGGACGGCATAGGAGACATCCAGCCCTACAGCCCACCGTTGCATCGTGTTCCACTCAGCAGCAAGACCAACAGCCGGAGCATAAAAAGGACGTAGCGGCGACGAAGACACAGCACTGTAAATCATGTCATTGGCAGCATAGCTACCCGTAATGCCGACGCTAAAAGCTCCCTTTGAAGCGCTCTTTTTTTTCAAAGGCTTGGCGAATTGGGCTTGAGCCGAAAGCACCACACACAGACCGAAAAGCAATATCACGAGTCGTTTTTTCATCACTTTTGCGGATTAAACAAAGTATCGTCAAACCAGGAATAAGCCTCTGCCACCCCATCCCAATCCTTGAAGATGAAGATAGAATTAGCAGGATAAGCCAAAGGCGAGACAACCGAATCGTTGTATCGCATAATCTTGTACCCATACCTGAAGTTCTTAATGCCATTGGGGGTAAGCGTACCCGACATCAGGACGGCATGTTCAGGCGAACCTTCCGTTTGAATCGTTTCGTAATAATACACCGTGAAAGCATCGTCACTCCCTGTCAGATAAACAGGTGAGACCGGTCGGCAACGGGTCTCCTCGGAATTCATGCTGATGTAGTCAGCAACCTGAAGGTACTGCTGTCGCAGTTTGTGATAATAGGTAATCGGAGAGAGTCCTCCTATCTGAGGCGCGTATGGTGGCTGCAGGTTGGTAGCCACAAACTCATGCTGCGACTTAAACTCCAAATCAACCACAGGCGGTTGGTCGCCAAAATGCACATTCTCTTCCCCAAACAGTTCCAACAAATCTTCAGGGAGATAGTCTGTAATAAAAGGAATCTCTTGCGGGTCGTTGACCAAAACCGTAGTATTGCCTTCTTTTAGGCAGGACGTCAACGACAGCATAACAGCTATCATCACAACAACACGATTCAGCAGATTACGTTTCATAGCCATACTTTTCCATTATCGTTTTAGCATCACCTTACGGCTCACAGCCACCCCTTCACATCTCAACACAAAATAATACAACCCGTTGCTCACATTCGGCATCATGTAGGTCGTCCCGCTTGCCGAGCCTGCATCCAGCAAAAACCCGTCCACTTTCTGACCTAAAGCATTGTAGACCGACACCTCTGCACAGCCTTTCAGGTCACCAAGACGCAGGCTGATCTGCCCGTCGGTAGGGTTGGGAGCAACCACAAACCCTTCTTCCTCCGAATTATCGTTCACACCATAGTAGGAAGTCTGGACGAAAAACTCGTGATGAATCGAATCACAGAGATTGATGGCTGTGGCATGAAGCACGACCGGTTCCAAGAGGAAAGTATAAATCAACAAGGTACACGACTCACCCTTGCCACGAGGCTCCAGACTCCAGTTGGGGTTATCAACACGCCAAATCACCGTATCCAGCATCGTTTCCGGATTATCCAAATGAATGGAATACTCGCTTTCGGTGGCATAAAACTCACTGCCGCCAATAGGCCAATGATTGCCGCAAATCTCAAATTGAGGCGCGGTCCCTATAATATCCACCTTCAAGTAAACAACGCTGTCGCAACCATAAATACTGGCACCATGATACACGTGGTCCAACGAATGGTCATACGTCTGACCTAACACTTCAACAGAATCGCAAGCCACAATGCTCTCATCGAAGAGGAAAGGCTCTCCAACATGAACAGCGATACTCATCGAGTCGTCAACGGGTTCCAATGTCAGATTATTGAAGCCCGAAACATGTGCCACAGCCCGATAGTCGCCAGCATGTTCATACCGATGCGAAGCTTCAATACCTTGCGCCGTCATTCCGTCATCAAATGTCCAATCCACCTGCTCAATAGTATAATTAGCCACCACACGCATTTTTACCGTATCATCATAGCACATATAAAGGCCATCACGATAGGAGCCGCTCCACAAGTCATTGACATATAATTTTCCGCTCAGTGTCAGCACATTAGCACCTACACAATAAGCATAACCCCTCGCCTCGCCAAAACCATAGACATGAGCTATCAAGCCCGACTCGCACGAGAGGTGATGCATGCCTTTAGCGATGCCTTTTCTGACGAAGCAAAAGTCATCGGAGCCAGCAACAGGCCGGAAATCAGCAGCATTAATCTGGTCTCCGTCCAAAAAGACCCTCACGGCATCATCTCGATGCACAACAATATTGACATAATGATGTTCGATGAAAGCCAGCTCTTGTTCACTGTCGAAAGTGCAGAATGCGACCTCCTTAATCCGCTGCTCAATGGGCGGAATCCACACCATTGAGGGGTCACCCTGCCTTACAACAGAAGGTGCGAACGGGTCCTCCCAACTGGTGTGATAGACATAGACAACACTGGGTGCCGAAGTCTCAATATAGCAAGAGCCTTCCGAGGCAAGAAGGTCAAATTCAAAGGAATCGCCATACCCGATGATTGCGGTTTCCTCGCCGTCGCGATAGATAATGTTGTCATCAGCAGAAGAAGTAATTTTCACAATGTCGCGTGACCGTTCTGCCGACGAAGTGATGACAAACCGCCGTCCCCATGAATCAACGGGGAGCGCTTGTTCAAAGATATGGTCGCGGCCATTGTTAGCATTACCAGGAATACGGGTGAGCGTGTTGCCATTGAAAACAGCGAGCTTCTTGCCATTGAAAGCAAAGACAGAGCTACCCGACAAATCGCGCCATTCCGATTCGTTGTTTGACCTGACAAAATACGTCTGACCTGCCGACATCGACACCGTAAAAGGGACACCCGCCTGATGACCTTTGAGCGTCTTCACCGAGGGTGTAATCTCAACTTCGGTATCGTCCTCAACAGCAATAATCACAAACGAGCCGGTCTCCTGCAAGCTGCTGTTGTAATTGCCGGAAATCGACTGCTGGTCAGATTGTATAATATATTCAGACCCCAGGCTCTCCACAGGAAGCACAAATGAAGCATCAAAGGAATAGGTGGCCACGTTGCTGACGAACACCGAAACTGTGTCAGAAGCCATCAACACAACAGCTTTTCTGTCGACAACCTCTTCATTGTCCTCGTTATAGGCCCACGATTCAGGAATGTCAACAAAGGCCACGCCGTTGCTCTCCACCGAAAAAGACAAATAGTTGTTTGCATTGTCCGTGCTTCTGATCACACCTGTGCAAGCCCGCTTCGCACTAATCATCACAGTATTCTCAACCCAAGTAGAATTATAGCTGTTGTAATACTTATATCCATTTTGCATAAAAGAAATCCAGAATTCTTTCCCCTGCGAGGAGTTTTGCGCTCCACCCGAAACGACGATTAAGAGCAGTAGTGACAAGAGTGTAATTTTCCTTTTCATGACGTTTCGATTTAATTCTCGTGGCAAATATAAAACAATAATCTTAGATATGAACGACAAAACGGCATTTTTAAGCAATAAAAAGGAAAATTTATACTTAAAACGACTATTTCCTCGATTTCTTCATGTTCTGATTAAAGGCACAAGCATCCTGCAAGTGTTTCTTGATGGGAATCAAAATGGTCAGTCGAGCTTCCGCGTTTTGCAGATGACGGCGCCCCAATTTCTCATGCTCAATGTCGCCCCAACCATAGAAAACAAACGACTCGGAGCCTTCAGTCGCCGCATGGATTTCATCTTGCGAGAAGGTACTCAAAACGCTGATGCCATAATTCAAGTCGAGTTTCAGGAGCAGCGGCATCTGACCTAACATCAAGCGGCCACACAGCCCGAGACCCACGACAGCACCAATATCATAAGGTCGCATCGTGTTTTTGTCCACAGCATGTTTATAAACCACAGGCGCGTAGCTGGCATCGTCATAGGTGCGTTCCCAGCGGATGCTGTCGCCTAACCACAGGCTCATCCGAGGAGCGAGATAAACATAAGGATTTATGCTCTCACCGCTACCAAAATACAGCATCACCGGCACGCGCATCTCAACGCCTTTCAGCGACATCTCGTAATTGACATGTGCAGAAGTCAACGTGCTGAAATTGGAAAGGAAAGTCGTTGAGGTTGACTCTTTTGAACCACGCATGACATAAGACACGTCAAGTCCAACGGCAAGACCGTTCATGGCATTGTATTCCGCTGCAATGCCAGCAGTAGGACCAAGGTAAACTTGGAACTTGCCAGCATCCATTGCAGTATAAATCATGTCGTTGGCGGCAAAGCTCCCCGTCAGGCCGACATACCAACGGCTTTTGTTGGCTGCGCCATACTCCCTCGGCTTCAAAGGCTTGGCAAATTGAGCCTGAAGCGGCAACACAGCCATTAGAAACAAAGCTAATATGATATTCAATCTCTTCATAACATACTGATTTTATTGTTCCAACAACGACTCATCGAACCACGTTACCTTTTCTGCAAGTCCATCGTGATCTTTGAAAACGAAAATGGAATTGGCGGGATATACTGTTGGAGGCACAATACTGTCATTGTAACGCACAATCTTGTAGCCATACATGAAATCGCGAATGCCCGCAGAGGTCATCTGGCCTGAAAGCAGCACCGCATGAACAGGTTTGGCTTCGGTGTCAGGCTCCTCAAAATAATACACCGTGAAGCGGTTGCCGTAACCCGTTAGAAAAACGGGCGAAAGGAGATGGCAGTTGGTTTCCTCCGAGCTCATGCTATAATAATCAGCGATTTGCAGATATTGCTGGCTGATTTTGTGATAGTGCTTGATAGGGGTAATGGTGCCCACCGGTGGAGCAAAGGGAGGGGTGAGACTGGTTGCCACATATTCATGGTTCGACACAAACTCCATGTCAACGACAGGAGGCTGATCACCGAAATTGACGTTCTCCTCGCCAAACATCTGAAGCAAGTCGGAAGGCAAATACTCGGTAATCAACGGGATATCCTGAGGGTCGTTGAGCAAGACCGAAGAATTGTCGCCCTCCTTCAGGCAGGAAGAAAAGGAGGTCAAAACCAATAGCATGATGACCATCAGCCCTCCTGTTTTCCGATTGTTCTTATAGCAAATCATAATATCATTCTTTATTTCAACATTTTATCTAATTACAGCCACTTTCCTCACCCATGTAGTGCCGTTGTTACGCAGCACAAGCAGATAAAGACCGTTACACTCATCCGGCAAGGTATAATCATAGACATTTGAGGCACCGGCATCCACCACAAACGCGTCGACTCTCTGGCCGGAACTTTGGTATACACCGACTTCAACCCGTCCCACGAGCCCATCAAAACGCAACGTCAAATGGCCGTTGGTAGGATTCGGGCTGACTGTAAGCCTATCGTTTTCAGCATTCTCATCTGTGCCAAAATACGTAGTCTTGACAGCAAAATCTTCCGTCACCGTGTCGCAGCGATTAACTACTGAGGCATGAAGCATCACTGGCTCCTCCAGATAGGAATAGATGTAGAGTGTGCATGTCATACCGATGCCATGCGGCACAAGAAGCCAGTTCTCACAGTCGATTTGCCACATCACCGTATCGACCGTTGCTCTTGCATCGTCGAGAGCTATAGCGTATTCATTGACGCTGATATAGGTTTCGCTGCCACCTACAGGCCAATGATCGCCCGAAATCTCAAAATTCGGTGTAAAATCCATATCAAGTGTGAGGCGATAGATGCTGTCGCAGCCATAGGCATTCTGTCCTATTCTTTCATAATATCCTGATTGTGTATAGACCACGCCATAAAACTCATAACTGTCTTCGTCACAAGCCACGTGTGTTTCTTCTGCAAACTCTGCCTCACCTACTTGAACGGCAATGGTCAGCGTATCGAAAACCGGTGTATTCGTATAGGGTTCGACACCCTCAATACATGCTTTCGTGATGAAGTTGCCAGCCAAATTATAGGTGTGTGAAGCGGTCACACCGCCAGGTGTAGGAGTGCCATCGAAATCCCATACCACACGTTGCACGGGATAGCTCGTCCTAACCTGAAAATCAACGCTCTCACCTGCACAAAGGTGCAGACCGTCATGATAGGCAACACTCAACTCCCCATTGGCAAACAGCACACCCGTCAGATTTAAGACATTAGCCCCCACACAATAGGCATAACCCTTTGCCTGGCCAAAACCATAAACGTGGGCTATCAGACCCCAAACACAAGAAAGATGATGGATGCCGTGGCTGATCTCCTTTTTACAATAAGCATAGTGCCCGTTTTCACCTACGGGCTGAAAATCATTCTCATCAATCAAGTTGTCGTCCAAATACACCTCGCCCACACTTGTGTTATCCACCACAATATTTACATAATGAGCATCAATGGGGGCAAAGGCATGATTGAAAGTACAGAAAGTGATTTCATCGATTTTCTGTTCCACTGGCGGAATCCAAACCATAGACGGATCGCCCATCTCTTGCAGCAACGATGCGGGGTCGTGACTGGTCGAGTTGTAAAGATAAACCATGCTGGGTTGAGAGGTTTCCAAATGGCAAGCCCCTCCAGAGAAACCCGAGTTCCCCGAAATAGAGGAATAAAGCCAGAAAGCATACGACTCGCCTGCGGATAAAACAGCCAAACGCTGTCCGTTGCACCACACCGTGTCGTTATCGCTCCCCGCCATCACTTTCACCTGATCGCGTGTACGGGAGACGGAACTCGTAACGACAAACTCCTGCCCCCATGTCTCCACTGGGAGTGCCTGCTCAAAAATGTGGTCATGTCCGTTAGTCGCCGTATTGGGTATGGTTGTCAATGTATTACCGTTGAACACAGCGATTTTCTTGTTATCATGCGCTTCGATGAAAGTGCCTGAAAAATCACGATTAGTGGAGCTATTGTTAGATCGCATGGAGTAAGTTTGGCCCCTGTCCAAAGTGACGGAATAGATTGTCCCTGCGCTATGGCCATCGATGGTGGTCACAGAAGGGTTGATGTCAATTAGGGTGTTGTCCTCAATAGCCACAATAAGAAAAGCACCCGTTTCTTGATTAAAAAACGCGCTATTTGTCTTCGACTGGCTATCACTCTGAACGATATAATTCGAGCCAAGGCTCTCGGTAGGAAGCACAAAGGAGGCATCAAACGAAAACGTGGCACAGTTGGCCGTATACACCGAAACCGTGTCGGTAGCCGTGAGCAACAGCCCAAAATCCGACGGGATGCCTTCGTTGTCTTCGTTATAGCCTTGTTCCTCAGGTATAGATAGCACTACAACGCTCTCGTCGCCAACCGTAAATGGCTGCGACCATGAGGTGCGTGGATTGGTGACCGTTCCACTACACGCCCGCTTGGCGCTAATCATCACTTGCGTTTCCACCCAACTGCCACTGTTCTCCTTATAGCCATTCTGCATGAAAGAGAACCAGAACTCCTTCCCTTGGGTGGAATTCTGGGCTGTCGCTATCAGTCCAGCGGAAAAAAACATTAGTATAAGCAGAATTCGTTTCATATTGTTTCCTTTTTCATCTGTTAATCATCATTTTGCGAGCCAAACACTTCCCATCGGCCACAACCTTAACAAAATACATACCCGAAGGGAGTCCTTCCAAATTCCAATGAAGCTCATCAACAGCCCTCCCCAACCGACAAGCCAATTGGCGGCCTTGCATATCGTAAACAGTTACTTCGACCTGCTCTTGCAAGGTACCGAAATACAGGGTAAAATCACCAGTATTAGGATTGGGAACTAGTCTAAACCCATCCTCATCAAACGATTCTTCAACGCCAAAATACGAAGTCTGCAAAGAGAACTCCTGTGTGATAACGTCACAGGAATTGGACACCGTAGCGCGAAGCATAACCGGTTCCTCCAAGAAAGAAAAAATATAAAGCTTACAACGCTCGCCTCGTCCTTGCGGTTCAAGTAGCCAGTTCTCACAATCAACCGACCATAGGACGGTATCGATGTTGGCCAAGGGATTATCCAGTTCAACAGCATACTCATTGACACTGATATAGGTCTCGCTCCCGCCAATAGGCCAATGGTTGCCTATAATCTCGAAATCGGGTGTATGGCCCAACGTAAGGGTCAGGTCAAAGATGCTGTCGCAACCGGCAACCGTTGTATGATGCTGTTCATAATGGCCACTCTCGGTATATTCCACTCCAAACCATGTAAAAGAATCACATGTGTCAACCGTACTAATGTAAGCCACACCCTCATTAACAACGACTTCAATAAAGGTTGTATCGCTTTGTTGTCCTTCCTTGGTGATAACACATCCATAAATACCCGACATGTCCATTGTCGCATTGAATCTCACCGGGTTCTGTTCGTTGGAAGTCCAATCGCCACCTTCCTGAAACCAATGGAACGACGATCCTTGAATGCCGTTGGCGTAAAGATAAAGATCTCCGCCTACACAAGCAGGCTCATCATAGCTTACAAGAGGCGGAAGGATTGCACAATCGGTTGAGGCTTGGCCTTCTGTCTTGCTGAAATTGATATTGCAGGTATGGTTGGAATAGTTGGTAATCAGCAGGATATAGTATTCACCTTCTTCCGCCCCCCTGATTTCGCAAGTCTCGTTCCAGTCAGTCGAATAGCTACACGAGACCACTTTTTGGCGCGTCAGTCCCTCTGGGCAGGGCTCAACAGGGTCATCGAACGGCCCCCAGCAACAGAAGTCGATGTCGACTCGCGGGGTGCTGTACATATAGATGTCCATGTCGCCCGGTTCAAGGATACGCATATAATACCAAGCAGGGTTAGGCCGCGTTCCAAGGCAAGCGTAATACGGTCCCGGCTCCCCCACACCCGCATTCACGCCAGCAGGAAACTCATACAAGCCGTTGTCGGTACAAAACGGCAAAGCATTGGCACAGAGATTGTTTTGCGCAGCCACTCTAACGTTTTCCTGTTTCACCAAAGCTACATGAATCTCTTCAGGAAGCGTCTCGCGCCACTTTGAAATATAATTGCCCAACTCCATCTTCGGCAGGTTGGAATAGGCGCGAAATTCTTTAACCTTGAGCATGACAAACCCATTCAGGTCAGCATCCCCGCAAGTATTGTTCACCACGACAGCGCCATTTTGGTCGAGCCCAAGGTCAAAATTCTCCTCCTCGTAAATCGCATAAGCACAAAACAAAGTTTCCTCAAAGCTGCCAAAATCATACAACGAATCGAGCCGCTGGGCCACAATAGACCGAGGGGCAAAAAACAAGACTAGCATCAAGCAGATTGCAAACGCTTTGGTGAATCTCTGTTTCATTACTTTTTTGTTTATAATTATTTCATATTCCTTGTGTCAGCAACAATCATTGTGGCCGCTATTTCCGATGCGCCAGCGTTACCCAACCGTTCGCGAAGTTCGTCATAGTCCTCCAAGATTTGCCGTTGCCGTTTGCCGTTGTGCAACAGCAAGTCCAGCTCATTTTTAATTTTGTCCTTTGTCAACTCACCTTGTATCAACTCCTTCACCACAGCCTTGTCCATAACAAGGTTGACCAATGAGATGTATTTTACCTTAATGAGCCACTTGGCGATGAGGTAGCTAAAGTGATTGGCTTTGTAACACACCACCTCAGGCACGGTGAACAACGCCGTTTCCAAAGTGGCCGTTCCCGAAGTAACCACGGCGGCGCTGGAGTTTTGCAGCAGCTCGTAAGTTTGGTCTTCGACAAGGAAAGCATCAACATTACCCATAATTCTCCTGTAAAAGTCTTTCCCAATAGACGAAACACCACCAATAACAAATTGGTATTCAGGAAAATCAGAAACCACTTTAAGCATCTCAGGCAACATGCGCTTAACCTCTTGTTTGCGGCTACCAGGCAGCAGAGCGATAATCTCGCGTTTCTCACCGAGACTGTTGCGGCGCAAGAACATGGAGCGGTTGGCGGTGCCAAATTTGGCCAATTCGTCCAACAGGGGATTGCCGACATAAGTCACGTCGATGCCATAATCCTTGTAAAAATCCTCCTCGAAGGGGAAAATGACCAACATCCTGTCGACTGTCTTCTTGATTTTGCGTACGCGACGGCGTTTCCAAGCCCAAACCTGCGGAGAGATATAATAGAACACCTTGAAACCCTTTTCATGCGCAAAATCAGCGATGCGAAGGTTAAAGCCAGGATAGTCCACCAAGATAACAGCATCAGGCTGATAATCAACAATATCTTTCTTGCATTGGGCGATATTGCCCAACACTTTGCGCAGGTTGACCGCCACCTCCACGAACCCCATATAGGCCATCAAACGATAGTGCTTGACCAATTCGACCCCCTGTGCTTTCATCAAATCGCCACCAAACCCCCGAAACTCTGCCCTCTTGTCTTTCTGCTTGATTTCAGCCACAAGATTGGAAGCATGCAAATCACCCGAAGCCTCACCTGCTATGATATAGTATTTCATTGGATTACAATTTATTAAACAAGGAAGAACACCAATAGCATTCCTACAATCGTAACCGCAAGCACTCCGCGGCCCATCTTGTCAAGCTTCCATTTCACGAGCATCATCCTAAACAAGACAACACCCGGGATGAAGGCCAAAAGATAAGGCGCACGGTTGGAGAAAGCACCCAGCGAATCCCAGTTGATGAGACTCAACAGCAGGAAAAACAGCCCGAAACTGGCTGCCCCCGTCAATAGTCCAAGCCAAAAGTTATCTTCGATTTTCATGGTTTTACACTTAAAAGTTCATAATTCTTCATCGGTTCGATACAGGAATGTGCTGTCCAGTCGAAACAGGTTGGCACTACAGAAACATAATTATTCTGCAAAGCCCACAAATCCGTATCGGGCGTAATGTCATCACTCTCGAAGGTGCCTTCAAGGTCGAAGAACTGATGTCCATTTTCATCGTATTGCTCCTTGAAGTACTCCACCCAACGGCAGGCCGCCTGACGACAGACCTTGAGGCCTCTTAAAGGCTCTTCGCAACGTTTGGGGAAGTTCACATTGAGGCAGACACCCTTGGGCAAGCCTTCATTCAGCACCTTCTTCGTTATCTCAAGAATGGCTGCATCGAGATGGTCGAAGTCGGCATCGGGATTGAGACTGAAGAGGCTGAAACCTATAGCGTTCAGACCGTTCATGCAAGCCTCAATAACAGCACCAATAGTCCCCGAATACACCACCGTAGTGGCAGCATTCATCCCGTGGTTGATGCCTGAGACTACCAAATCCGGAGGCTCTGGCATCAGTTTCTGATAGCCCAGTTTCACGCAATCAACAGGCGTACCATTGCATCGGTATTCCTTGAAGCCCTCTTCCTCATGCACAAGACGGACATACAACCTCTCGCGAATGGTGCAGGAATGGCTCTTGGCAGACATCACTTCGTCGGTGGAGACAAGCACCACGTCACCCAACATGCGCATCAGTCCTACCAGTTTCCGCAGACCCTTGGCTGCATATCCGTCATCGTTGGTAATCAATATTTTGTATCGTTTTTCGCCCATTTCTTTGCTAATAATCCGCAAAAATAGGAAAAAACAAAGAACAAAACAATGACAAAATGAAATTTACAATTGAAACGAGGTTGGATTGCTTCGTTCCCCGCAATGACGCAAAGCGGGTCAGAAGCCCTTCAAACATTGGTATAACCTTCGTGTTGGCAGGCCCATCACATTGTAGAATGAGCCCTCCAATCCGCTGATGCCAACATAGCCAATCCATTCCTGAATGCCGTAGGCGCCAGCCTTGTCGTAGGGTTTGCAATGCTCTATGTAATAATTGATTTCCTCCGCATCGAGTTGGGCAAAGGTAACATTGGAACGTACTGCGAACGACTCCGTTTTTTCTGAAGAACGCACCGTGACACCTGTCACCACATGATGTGTCTTGCCCGATAACATCCGCAACATTCGCTCAGCATCTTTCCTATCCTTGGGCTTGCCCAAGATTTCGCCTTCGCAAATCACTACGGTATCGGAGGTAATCAACAGATAGCCAAAGGGCAATTCCTCATCAGAAAAAGCCAAAGACTTTTGCAAGCTAAGGTATTTCGGCACTTCGTCCAAAGGCAGTTCTGACGGATAGTCTTCAGGTGTTTCCTTGGTAAGAATCTCAAAATCCACCCCCATTCCGCGCAGCAACTCCTGACGGCGCGGCGATTTGGAAGCAAGGATGATATGGTATTTTTTCAGATTGGAAAGCATATTAATAATAATGTGATCAGCGTGAATTAAATGAGGCCCTTGAACTTCAGCCACAAAGTGAAGAATTGGTCATATACCGAATAAACATTCTTGTCCTCAGTAATAGACAAAAGGATTCTTCATAGGATGAATCTATTTCATCGGCAAAAATACAAAAATTTTGATTACCATAAAACAGTAATCATAAAATGAGAATGGCGTTTATTTCAAATAAACCCTTGCATTTTCGGGGGAAAACGACTATCTTTGCAGCTTGAGAGCGATATGCTATCGGTTTATCGTCACCAAACTACCAAGCCAGAAATTAGGTTTTTAGCGTCCGCCACAATGATTCGTACCGACCGCCGTGAATATTCACAGCGTCCGCTACAAATGTTTTCGCCGCCCGCCAAAAACCTTACGGATACCGTCTCGCTCCCTGCCTGACGGCATATCGTTCCCTGTTGGATGGCGTTTGGTTTCCACAGAGAGAGGTGTTATCTTTTCATATAAAACTGGTCCATCTCCCAACGCAACGGATTGGTTTCAATATAATCAGCAATGCGGTTCATTTCCATTTGGTTGCGGATGATGTGATCATGATACCTTGATTGCCATGCGAATGAGATGCCGTGTTCATTGGCATATTTTGTCACAGCAGATTTGATACCACGCACTACCGATGGCAAATTCCCAGATTGTGGTCCAAACCGTAGGGACGCGCCGCGTGCGTCCGATATGTCAGGTTTGATTATTTTTAATCCGGACACATTCGATGCGGACACATTCGATGCGGACACATTCGATGTGTCCCTACAAGGGGGAACCCCATTAAAAACAACAATCAAATGGACATGGTTGGGCATAACGACAAACATTGGAATCTCCACCTCATTCTGACGGATAATCGCCGTCTGTTCGATTTGTGTTTTTGTCCATTCCCCGGTTTCCGACAACACCATTTGACCATCCACTACATCGCCAAAATACAATTCACGATTTTTCGTGCAGAATGTCACGAAATAATCTGCACCTGAATAATCGTGCCAACGGGCGCGTGGCGATTTTCGTTGTGGCAGGTTGTAGGGCATCTGTTTCAAATTTTCAGCAAAATTACACAGATTTCAGCAATAACGACAAAAATCACACAAAAAACGCTAACTCTGTAGGGACACACCGCGTGTGTCCGTTAATCCAGAAATCCATTTTTAACGGACGCATTGAATACGTCGAATCTTCGATTTCAGCGCGTCCCTACAAACGAAAACGGTTTTGATGCGGACGCATTCGATGCGTCCCTACAAGCGAGCATCCCATGCAATAAATACGAATAGCGGGGGTAAAAAACCTCCGCTATTCGTCAAAAGGTAATCTGATTACAAAGGATTATCATCCTTTAATTATCATTTTGACTCACATATCAAATTCCCCACGCTGACTTTAATATTTCTAATGCCTTGGTATTTGGGCATATCAACTTCAACATCTGTGTGTTTTCCAGCAGGAACACCGTATACTTTTGAACTATATAATGTTTGAGTCTTATAATTAGAAGACCAAACTTGCCCCTTACTATCTATGTGAGAATCGATTTCAGCTGTAATTGTTACTTGTAACTCAAGTAATGGTATGGAGCTTTGGTTACTAATCCTAAAATATCCTCGACCTTCTGATGGACCTTTATAAAAATCCACACATACATAGTCATAAGATCCAGGAAGCTTGCAATTACCACTTGCGTCTTGTGCATAAGAAGCTATAGATACGAACATAATAGCTAACAATGTCAATACTACTTTTTTCATTTTTACTTTCGCCAGTTATATCCCATCGGCCCATCGGTTTTTGTTTTGAATTTGTTATTGGTTTGATAGTGCCGACTGATTGAAACATATGCCCACAAAAAAAGCGTGGCACTTTTTCGCCTTCATCGGTTGTTCTGAGGTCTTGGACTACCTTACACCACCCAACTACAACGAGCAAAGCCCACGCCATTTGGCGGGAGCGCCGTCGCTTTACTCTTGGTGGTGCAATGAAAGTGTCCAAGTTTCAGAACAACCAGATTAAGCTACTTCGCTTTTTCCTATTCTATGATGTGCATATCGCTTGAAAGCGTTATCTCATAGGCCAATGTTTTGGTTTATAATTCGTTTGTTATCACTTATTGTTCATATTCATCAAAAAGCCAATCAATTATCCTCTCTCATAAATCAGTATCTTATCGCGATTAGCAGTTTCTTCGGCAAAGGGGAGTAAACATCCTTCCTCAACTAAATCAACTTTCCGATGAAGTATTTTTTCAAGCACACCCATAAGATGAGAAATGTAAAGAAGCGATATTTTTGCATCATTATCATACCTGACAAGGATGTCAATATCGCTCTCTGCCGTTTCCTCACCCCGTGAAAAGGAGCCAAACAGCCACGCTTTTTCAACAGGTACCGTCCTGAAGAAATCCGCTGTCTTTTTTGCTATTTGCTTGCTGTCCAGATCCATATAAAATAGGTGTGCTCAAAACAATCACAGTAACTTCTTCTTCAACGTCTCAATCATGTCGACCGTCATCTTGTCGAGGTCGTACTTCGGGTTCCAGCCCCACTCCTTGCGGGCGCAGCTGTCGTCCATCTTGTTCGGCCAACTGTCAGCGATAGCCTGACGGATCGGGTCAAACTTGTATTCCATCTCGAAGTTCGGATAATATTTCTTGATGGCGTTGTAAATAATCTCCGGGTCGAAGCTCATAGCCGTCACGTTGAACGAGTTGCGGTGCACCAGTTTGGTCGGGTCAGCTTCCATGATGTCCACCATAGCATCCAAAGCGTCAGGCATATACATCATGTCCATGTAAGTACCTTTGCTGATGGGGCAGTAGAACTTCTCGCCCTTCACAGCGGCGTAGTAAATTTCCACAGCATAGTCGGTGGTGCCGCCGCCAGGCAAAGTCAGATTGCTGATGAGGCCCGGGAAACGGACGCTGCGGGTATCAACGCCAAAGCGGGTGAAGTAATAGTCGCTCAGCAGTTCACCTGTGACTTTGGTCACACCGTAGATGGTGTTGGGGCGCTGGATGGTGTCTTGAGGCGTGTTGTCGTGCGGTGTGCTGGCACCGAAAGCTCCGATGGATGAAGGCGTGAAGACGGCGCAGTTGAAGATGCGGGCCGTCTCAAGGCAGTTCACCAACGATCCGATGCCGACGTTCCAGCCCAGCATGGGGTTCTTCTCGGCTGTGGCCGAAAGGATGGCAGCAAGGTTATAGATGGTGTCGATGTTGTAGCGTTTCACCACATCAACGATTTGCATGATTTGCGTCGAGTCGATTCTCTCAAAAGGACCGTTCTCGACAATTTCACCGGTCAAAGGGCGAAGATCCGAAGCCACCACGTTTTCGTTTCCATAGGTAGCACGGAGCTTCTTCACCAATTCTGTTCCGATCTGTCCGCCGGAACCAA
>R22__coassemble_420_pt1 | contig 28673 bp, 23 predicted proteins | sample R22__metabat2_low_PE_022 | metagenome-assembled genome bin R22 | reverse complement strand
TTTCTTTTACCATTTTTGTTGACTTTTGTGTCAACTTTTTTCCGCGCAAGACACACCTTTTTTTATAACCTTTTAAAACCAAAAATCATGTTACCATTTCAAGAAAACAGCGGCATCGTGCCCTTACGGGTCTGGATGAACCGAAAAAATATTGTTTTTGACGAAGATGGCAGAAATTTCTGCAAGACAGCGGTTTACATGAAGAAAGTCAAACTCGCGAGCTAATTCTGTTGCAGTTGTTGCAGTTGTTGCAGTTAATTCTCGAGGGGTCAGAGGGGAGTCCGCCATCAGGCGGCTCCCCGTTTCCTTTTTGAGCGATATGCCTTTTCTCTCGAAGCAACAAGCCTTCTCTCTTGAAGCGATAAGCCTTTTCTCTTGCAGCAATATGCCTTATCGCTAAAAACAAGAACAACCCGTTGGTTTCAACGGGTTGTTTTGAGGATTTGTGGAGATTACCGGACTCGAACCGGCCACCTTCAGATTGCGAACCTGACGCTCTACCAGATGAGCTAAATCCCCTTGCTTCGATAAGCTCAATAGCCTAAGCGGCGGCAAAAATACAATAAAATCGCTTATCAAGGCACTAAGAATGGAAATTAATTCATCTGATGGAAAAAAACGGCAATTGTATGTTGTTTTATTCTGCAAATATGGCGTATATTTGCACCTTGTTTTAATACCATAATGATATGAATATCGAAGAGTATATTGTTTTTAGAGTCAATGCCCTGCTTCATGCCCACGATGCCAAGATTGTGATGCGCCTTGAGGGGGGGATGAGCAATTATACCTATGTTGTGGAATGCGAAGGCAAGAAATATACCTACCGCGTGCCGGGCAAGTTTGCCGAAAGGTTTGTAGACCGCGACGACGAATGGGCCAACATCCAGGAGGTGGACCGCTTGGGACTGAACAACGTGACTACCTACGTGGAAATCCGTTCGGGCGAGAAGCTGGCAGAATATGTAGAAGGCACCATCATGAGTACTACGGATGTGGTCTCCTATAATGATATGTCGGTCAAGGCTCTGAAGCAGATTCATAACAGCGACCTGAAGTTTAAGGACTACAATGCCTTTGGCCGTCTTGATGGATATGAACGCTACTGCCGCGAGATGGGTTTCAAACATCCGCAGGAGTATCTTGATTTAAGGGGCAGGTTAGAGGCGATGCGCAAGTCGTTTGGCCAATTGCCTTCGGTGCCCTGCCATTGCGACTATCAGCCCACCAACCTTGTTATCAGCGGCGATAAGCTGTATGTGCTGGACTGGGAGTTTGCTGGCATGAATGATCCGTTTTATGATATTGCCTGCTATGGTAATGCCGGCTTCGACAAAGCCCTTTCGCTTTTGGAAGCTTACGTGGGGCACAAGCCTGCCGAGGACGAATTGAAACGCCTCTATTTCCACCGTGCTTTCCAGTGCCTGCAATGGTACAATGTGGCCATCTTCAAGGATAAAGTTGGCCTGAGTAAGGATTTGAACATGGATTTCAATGCTGTGGCGTTGATGTTCTTGGGTATGGCAAAAGATTTACTTGAACAATGAACGAGGAAGAAAGAAACAAACTGAAGGATACCGTTATCAGCGTCTTAAAAACCATTTACGACCCTGAGATTCCGGTGGATATTTGGACTCTTCATCTCATCTATGGCATTGATGTGGATGAAGAAGGCAACGTAAAGATTGTGATGACGGTGACAGCGCCCAACTGTCCTGTGGCAGAAACCCTGCCTGCTGAGGTGAAAACCCGCGTGCAGGCTGTCATGGGCGTGAAAAAAACCGAGGTCGAACTGACGTTCGACCCCGTTTGGGACATCAGCATGTTATCCGACGAGGCCAAGGCTGAATTGGGCTTGGATGGCGATTTCGCCAATTATTCCCCGATGGATTTTATGTATTGACTTGTTTTGCCCTCATGACCTGTGGCTCATTGTTGTTCTGTTTTTAGATTGAACGCCTCGGCATAAAACAACATCTGCTTCAGCATGGAGAGCAATCCGTTGGAACGGGTCGGACTCAAATGTTCTTTGAGTCCGATTTTGTCCAAAAACGACAGGTCAGCTGACAATATATCTTTCGGTGTCTGACCCGAGAACACCTTTATTAATAAGTTGACGATACCCTTGGTGATGACGGCATCGCTGTCAGCGGTGTAATACACTTTGCCGTCTTTGAGCTCGGCATGAAGCCACACGCGCGATTGGCATCCATTGATCAGGTATTGGTCGTTGCGGTATTGGTCGTCGATGACGGGGCATTCCTTGCCCATCTCGATAAGCATGGCGTAGCGATCCATCCAGTCGTCAAACATGGAGAAGTCTTCTACGATGCTGTCTTGTATCTCTTTGATTGTCATATCTGTTAATCCATTTGTGTGTAATCACGGGCCAAACCGCCTTGCGAGGTCTCTTTGTAGAGTGAAGGCAGGTCTTTGCCAGTTTCTTTCATGGTTTCCACCACCTTGTCGAACGACACGCGGTGACGTCCGTCAGAGAAGGTGGAATAGATGTTGGAATCGAGGGCACGGGCGGCGGCGTAGGCATTGCGCTCGATGCAGGGAATCTGTACGAGACCGCATACCGGGTCGCAGGTCATGCCCAAGTGATGCTCCAAGGCCATCTCGGCAGCATACTCAATCTGGGCCGGACTGCCTCCGAACAGTTGGTTGGCAGCGGCGGCAGCCATAGCACATGCCACGCCTACCTCGCCCTGACAGCCCACTTCAGCACCTGAGATAGAAGCATTGGTGCGTACGATGTTGCCTACCAGACCTGCCGTCACCAAGGCACGACAGATGCGCTGTTCCGTAAACTCATAACTCTTGAAAAGGTGATACAACACCGCTGGCATCACGCCGCACGACCCACAGGTAGGTGCGGTGACGATTTGTCCGCCCGAAGCGTTCTCTTCCGATACGGCCAAAGCATAGCTGTAGACCAAACCGCGGCTCTTCAGCGTGTGGGTGTATCCCGAGGCCTTGATGTGGTAGGCGGCGGCCTTACGGCTCAGGTTGAGAGGCCCAGGCAGTACACCTTCAGCTTCCAGACCCCGCTCGACAGCGGATTGCATCACGCGCCACACCTCCCTCATATAGTCCTCGATTTCGGTCGAGTTCTCGTATTCGTATACATATTCCCAGTAGGTGCGTCCACGTTGCTCGCACCAATTGAGAATGTCGGTCATCTTGGAAAGCGGGTATATTTCAGGTTGCTCGCTTTGTTTGCCTTCTTCGGCAAGGTTGCCGCCTCCGATACTGTAGACCGTCCATTCACCTAACAGTTCCTTGGCTTCATTGAAGGCCTTGAACAACATTCCATTGGGGTGGAACGTCGGGATGATATCGGGGCACCATATAATATTGGTGGGTGCCTGAAGGGTGTTGAGGATGGCCCTGTCTGTCATGTGACCCTTACCGGTGGCGGCGAGGCTACCGTAGAGTGTCACCTCGAAGTTGGCGGCATGGGGATACCGCTCATTGAAGATCTTGGCGGCCTTTTGCGGCCCCATAGTGTGGCTGCTCGAAGGCCCGATGCCGATTTTATAGATGTCTTTGATGGTTTTCATGGTGCAAAAGTACGCATTTACACAGCATAATATGAGGTGTGGAAGAAAAAAAAGAAAAATTTTCACGAAAAAGTTTGGCGAATTGAAAAATGTTGTATCTTTGCAGCGCAAAAGCAAGGGGCATTAGCTCAGTTGGCTAGAGCGCTTGCATGGCATGCAAGAGGTCATCGGTTCGACTCCGTTATGCTCCACAAACCCTGCCAAATTTTGGTGGGGTTTTGTTTTTTATGTTGGCGACAACATTTTTTCCTATCTTTACCGCCTCAAACAAAGTGAAACTATGAAAAAGATTATTACCAGTTTACTTGCTTTATTAGGATTGGCCGCTTGCGGTCAACAGGGTTATCAAAACATGGATGTCAATGCTTTTGCATCACGTATTGAAGATCAAGACGTTGTTCTGCTTGATGTAAGGACCGCAGAAGAGTTCAAGGATGGCCATATTCAGAACGCCATCAACATCGATGTGAAGCGGGATGGGTTTATAGCGGAAGCGAAAACAACCCTGCCTGCCGACAAGACTATTGCGGTGTATTGCAGAAGTGGACGACGCTCTGCTAATGCTGCCGGGATGCTTGTCAAAGAGGGTTATAAGGTCGTGAATCTGGAGGGTGGCATTATGGCGTGGATCAATGCGGGTAAGCCTGTTGTGAAGAACGAGAGCGCATACGAAGTCGATAGCTTTACCACTCAAAGCGGGAAAACGGTTAAAATACACGCGCTTGTTCATGCCACTATGCGTATCGAATTTGATGGCACCGAGATAGAGATTGACCCTGTAGCCAAATTGGGAGAGAAAACCATCGACTACGCTGCTATGCCTAAAGCCGATTACATTTTCATTACTCACGAGCATTTCGACCATCTTGATACCGCTGCGATTAAGCTGCTGACAGGCGACCATACCCAACTGATTACCAACCAACGTTGCGTTGATATGCTTGGTTATGGCACCGTGATGACCAATGGCGATGCTCTTCAACTTGCTGAAGACTTTACCGTTGAGGCCGTTCCTGCTTATAACACCACAGAAGGGCACCAGAACTTCCACCCCAAAGGGAGAGATAACGGTTTCATTCTCACTCTCGACGGATTGAGAATCTATATCGCTGGAGATACAGAAGATATTCCCGAAATGGCTGACATCAAGGATGTTGATGTTGCTTTTATGCCCTGCAACCAGCCATATACGATGACTGTTGAGCAACTTGTCAATGCGGCTCGCTTGGTTATGCCGAAGGTGCTGTTCCCTTATCATTATGGGCAGACTGATGTCAGTGGCATCCCGTCACAACTTGAAGCCAATGGGATTGAGGTTAGGATTAGGCATTACGAATAATCCTTTTGTCAAAAAAACTATATTTGTTTTTATTTCTTCAACTCCTCTATTGCCCGCTGCAATATTTCATCCATAGGGGCATAGATAGGGTAGAAGCCTTCATCATCGAAGAGGTCGCGGGCAATGTAGGCCTTGAGCAAAGTGTTGGTCTCGCGGCGGGCCACTTGCTTTTGCTCGTCGGTGCCTTTGATGCCTTTTTCTTCGGCCCGTTTCACCAATTCGTTGAACATGGCATCTGTCACGTGGAATGACTTGCTGAAGGCTTCAACGGTCTTGTACCGTCCAAGTTCTTGGCGGTGGCGGTCGGTGTAATCAAAGGCGTATTGGTAGAGCAGTCCAAAGTTTACAATACGGTTGAAATAATATTCGGTGCTGTCGTTCACCAAAGGCACATAGATGTCGGGCATGATGCCTCCACCGCCGTATACAGTCTTGCCTTTTGGGGTGGTGTATTTCAGGGAATCGGCAAAGTGGATGCTGTCTTCGCTGAACAGTTCGCCGTTTGTGTATCGCTCATACGACTCATAGATGTATTTTTCCCGGTCGCTGTCGTATGGCTTTTGGATAGAGCGGCCTGTGGGTGTGTGGTAACGTGCAACAGTTAGGCGGATGGCGGAGTTATCACTAAGCATGATTTGTTCTTGCACAAGGCCTTTGCCGAAGGAACGGCGTCCGATGATGGTGCCGCGGTCGTTGTCTTGCAAGGCACCGGCCACAATCTCGCTTGCGCTGGCCGACTCGCTGTCGATAAGCACTACAACGGGAATGCTCTCCAGTATACCACGGCGGCGGGCTTTCATGTCATGGCGCGGACGGTTGCGGCCCTCAGTGTAGACAATCATGCTCCCTTTGGGAAGGAATTCATCAGCGATGTCGACGGCAGCATTGAGGTAGCCACCCGAATTGCCACGCAGGTCGAAGATGAGTTTTTTCATGCCTTGCGACTGGAGCTTGCGGATGCCGCGTTTGAATTCATCGTAGGTGGTGGCGGAAAATTTGCTGAGTTTCAAGAAACCAATCTCTTTGTCAAGCATATAGGCAATGTCGACGCTATACGTAGGGATGACATCGCGTGTGATGGTGAAATCCATCAAACCCTCAACACCACGGCGGTAAATGCCTGCTTTCACTTTTGTGCCTTTCGGCCCCTTCAGCAAGCGCATGACATCTTCGTTCTTGAGTTTGGAGCTGGCTACAAGCGAGTCGTTGATTTTGACGATACGGTCTCCTGCCATGATGCCTACCTTCTCAGAAGGACCTCCTTTGATGACGCTTACGATGGCAATAGTGTCATTCTCTATTCGGAATTGCACACCAATGCCCTCAAAACTTCCCAAGAGCGGGTCATTGACGGTGTTGAATTCGTCTTGTGATATATATATGCTATGGGGGTCAAGTTCCTCAATCATCGCAGCGATAGCTTCATCTTCAAGCTGCTGGCTGTCAATAGTGTCGACGTATTGCTTATTGACATACCACATTACCTCGTCGAACTTACTGAATTCGCTGACGGGTACCTCTTTCTTTATGCCTTGAGCGGTTTTGTTGAAAACCAAGCCGAGGCAGATTCCTGCCGCCAATAAGAGGAAAAGGTTGAATCCGCTGTTCCTTTCTCTATCCATAAATGCTGAACGTAATCACACTGTTGCGCTCGACAGCTCAAGGTTGCGGTCCATCTTGCGGAACAGACCTTGCAGCACCGTGCCGGGACCTACTTCTATGATACTGCGAACGCCTGTGGATAGGATGTTGCTCATGGTCTGTGTCCAAAGCACTGGTGAGGTCAGCTGGGCGATAAGGTTTTTCTTGATGATCTCTGGGTCGTTGACTGACTGTCCGGTGACGTTTTGAAAGACAGGGCAGATGCCTTGGTTGAATGTGGTCTCTTTGATGGCCTCAGCCAGCTCAACGCGAGCTGGCTCCATCAGGGGGCTGTGGAATGCGCCACCTACGCTGAGCGGGAGCACACGTTTGGCACCTGCTTCCTTTAGCTTCTCGGAAGCGGCAGCCACACCTTCCACCGAACCTGAAATGACCAGCTGTCCAGGGCAATTGTAGTTGGCAGGAACCACCACCGTGTCCTTGATGGCAGCGCAGACATTTTCAATCAGTGCATCTTCGGCTCCGATGATGGCAGCCATCGTGCCAGGCTGGGCCTCGCAGGCCTTCTGCATGGCCATAGCACGTTTGCTCACCAAGCGCAATCCATCTTCAAAGTCTAATACCTTGTTGGCAACCAAGGCCGAAAACTCGCCCAAAGAATGGCCGGCAACCATAGTGGGGTCGAAGTCCTCAAGCAGTGAGGCGAGGATGACCGAGTGAAGGAAGATGGCTGGTTGTGTGACTTTAGTCTGGCGCAAGTCTTCAGCAGTGCCTTCAAACATGACATCGGTAATTTTGAACTTCAAGATGTTGTTGGCTTTCTTGAACATGTCTTTAGCTTTTGGCGACTTGTCGTACAAGTCTTTGCCCATTCCCACAAATTGAGCCCCTTGTCCGGGGAAAACGTATGCTTTAATCATATTGATTTAATATTTAACGGTTAATGTAGGTTGGATCCTATCAGTTGGAAGAATTCCTCTCGTGTCGACTCGCGTTCAAAGGCACCGATGAAATCGCTGGTGGTGGTGACGGCATCTTGTTTCTGTACGCCACGCATTGACATGCAAAGGTGTTTGGCCTCAATGACGACAGCAACACCAAGCGGGTGTAGGGCTTCGTTGATGGCGTTCTTGATTTGTGTTGTCAAGCGCTCTTGTACCTGCAGACGTCGTGAGTATGCCTCCACTACGCGGGCTATCTTGCTCAATCCGGTGATGTAGCCGTTGGGGATGTAACCCACATGAGCCTTGCCGATGAATGGGATGAGATGATGCTCGCAGAGCGAATACACCTCAATGTTCTTGACGATGACCATTTGGCGGTAGTCTTCCTTGAATTTGGCCGAGAGCAGGATTTCCATTGGATCCTGGGCATAGCCTTGGGTGAGAAACTGCATCGAACGGGCCATGCGATATGGTGTCTTCAGCAAACCCTCTCGCTGCGAGTCTTCACCTAAAAGCTCTAAGATAGCCTTATAATGCTCCTGCAACTTGGCCGTCGTCTCAGGATCGAATTCTTCGGTAATTTTATAGCCGAAACGTTTCAGCTTGTCTTCTGTCATTGTTAGCCGATTTTTTGCTTGGGCATGGCAACGGTGGATTGCTGACCCATGACGCATTTGCCGGTGAATTGGGCACCGACTTCGATAAGGAGTTGCTTGGTGCTTAGGTCTACTTCAACCCTTGAGGTGGCTTTCAGCGCAGTCAGCTCTTCGGTGGCGATGATGCCTTTGACGTTGCCGGCTATTTCAGCTTGTTTGCAGTTGAGGTCGCCTTCAAAGACACCGGTTTGGCCGATTACGACTTTGCCGTTCGACTTGAGGGAACCAATGAGCTGGCCATCGATGCGGATGTCGCCGTTTGATTCGATGTCGCCCTTAATCACGGTGCCCGTGCCTATGAGGTTGCGTACTGGTGATTCCATGACTTTCATATATTTATATTTTACTTAAGGTTGGATTTGAGGAATTGTTCATATTCTTCCATGTCTTTCACTTGGTAGAAGATGGGATAATTGGTACCTGAGATAGGTATGATGGTATAGTGCTGCTTGTCGATGCCGCCAAAGACATAGTCGTTAAGGAACATGGAAGTGATGTAGTCTTCAGCCTGTTTTTGATTATCGAAATTGCCGATGGTGATGACGGTGCGATTGTCGTCAAGAATGACGTTTTTGATGTTGAATGAGCGGATGCGATACTCGCGCTTGTTGAAGTCGCTGATACGGACCTTAAGCGGTTCGACGCGTACGTTCTTGGTATTGCACACAATCATCACGAAATGTTCGGAATTGGGATTGAGCAAGTAAGGAGTGGCTTTCTTCACTTCAGGTTCATCACCACCTTCTTTGCTGTTGATGTCGTTCAGCACAAGGCCGATATGGTATTCGTCGTTGATTTGTTCCAATACTTGTTGTGCAAAGGGTGTGATGCTGTGGTTGGGATAAGCTCGCACGAGGCGGTATAATTCGAAAGCCATCGTGTCGACTGAGGTGAGACGCCCGCTGGCAACAGCATGTAGGAAAGCGAAGCGAGGTAGCATGGCAGTGTCAGCTTCGTAGAGTTGCAGCGCCCGCTCCGTATTGATTTTCACTCGATAGTATTGGCCTTGTTCGAAAGCATCGTAAGTCTTGCTGTAGAAGTCTGACGACTCCTTTTCCTTCTCTTGCAGTTTTTTGAAGTATTGGGGGTCATTAATGAATTGGGCGTAACTTGAAGTGGGGTATTTGTCGAGGATTTTATTTTTGTAAACCAAAGAGTTGTCCTCGTCGTTGAGGTCTTTGTACATTTTGTAAAGGGCATACCAGCAGGGTAGTTCCTTTTCGTTGTTGGGATAGCGTGCATCCAACTCTTTGTATGACTCGATACTGCGAGGAAGGTCGTTGAGGCGATCCATGTAGAGGAAGCCTAAGTTGTAAAGCCCGTCAGCGATAAGAGAGTCGCAAACTTCTTTTTGTTCAGGCTCGAAGGGCAGGTCGCGCAGATAGTAGCCACGGTCATGGTTGGTATAGGTGGCATTGAGTGAGTCCTGCTTGGCTTTGGCATTTTTGGCCTCGGTTATTTCTTCATTGTTGTTCTCGCCGTTTAAGAATGCACTCATGCTCTGTTTGTCGCTGATGCGCCAATTGTCTTCGTTTTTGCGCATGCCCCATTTGCGGGTGAATTCCGTGAAGCCCTTGCTTATTGCAGTCGGGTTGTAGAAATACCACGATGATCCGCTGCTTGAAGTAGGTTCAGAGACCTTTGGGGCATCGCCCGTGGCAGCACCCATCAAAGCAAGTTGCTCCTCGTATTCTTGTTGTGCTTTCTGACGTTCCTCTTGTTCGATGACTTGGGCAATGATGTGATCAATGAGTGTGTTGCGGCTGACGGAATCCATAGCGGCCACACGCAGCAGACTGTCTTGGTCGTGAACGGTGTTGGCATACATCACTAATTCGTTCAAGGTCTGCGAGATGTTGAGGATGCTGTCGTAGCCAGGTGTTTCGCGAGTCATGCTGTTGACCGCCGTGTCGTAGTAGGCTTGTGAAAGCTCATATTCGTTGTGGGCGAAATACATGGAGGCGGCTTTCAGAGATGACTGTGCGCGTTGGATGCGGTTGTCCTTAAAGGCGGCCACCGACTTGCGGAGGTAACGCAACGCTTTGTTTTCATCACCTTCACGCAGTGCCAACTCGGCCATGGCATAGTAGATGCGGTCGCAATAATCTTCGTTGTTCGGGTCACGGAGCATCTTGTTCAGCATCTTGTAGAGTTCAGCGGCATTGTCGGCAGAGCCCATTTTAGCCATGTTCATTCGCGACTCAAAGGTCATCTCATAAGCAGGGTTGCGCTTGATGACTTTTTTGAATTGGGCGATGGCGCGGTCGGAATCGCCTTGCCGCATGTAGATTTGTCCCAAAATGAACATCGCGCGTGTGCGGGTATCGCGGTCTTTGTTGTACAGAAGGCCGCTTTGTAGGTATTTCATCGCACTGGTATAGTCTTTTGTGGCGATGTAATAGTCGGCAATAGTGAAATCCATATTGCGCGTCAGCTCCTTGGGCAACTTGTTGAGACCTGCTGTCTTGGCTTGTAATTGCTCAATGGTGGCGATGGCGCGTGGATATTGCTCTGTCTGGATGAAGGTCTTGATAAGCCAAAGGTTGGCAACATAAGCAATGTCGTTGTAACTGTACTCAGTGGCGACGAAGTCGAAAGTGCGGCGGGCAGGTATGTAATCGTGCTTGTAGAAGTGAGCTTTGCCCATCACGAGGTAGGCATCGTCAATCCATCTCACGCGTTCACGGCTGCCGAATCGCATCGAGTGCTTCTGAACGCAGATGGAGGTCTTCTCCAGGGCACGGTCCATCTTTGAGTTTAAAGACATGCCGTCTTGTTGAGTGCCATAATTATAGACACGTAAAACTTGTGAAAAATCGTCTTTTACGCTGGTTTTTAATTGTTGGTCTCCCTCGATTAGACTTTGCTCACCATTCCAGTACACATTGTAGTGGCTGGTCAGGTTGTGGAACATACGGCGCGTCAGCGTGTTCTTCTTGGTGGAACATCCGCCGCAGAGGAACAGCACTGTCGCAAATAATAATATGAGGTAGTTCTTTCTTCGCACTGGGTTGTCGTTTTTTTCAATAACTCCGTTTTGCCGCGATTATTTTATTTGGTTGTACCATTTGCCGGCCATGATGAGGAGTTGGTCTTCGGTGGGGTCTGGCAATGCTGTCTTCAGTTGCAAGGCAACACTGTCGGTAGCTTGCTTGAACTCGCTGACGAGCAGTTTGTCAAAGTCAGTGCGACGGCTTTCTTCGATGGCTTCGCGTTGGCTTTCCATAGCTTTCATGGCTTGGCTCTTGTATTCATCGGATCCGAAATAAGGCGTGAGGCTCGACACATAACGCAGACTGTCGTCGGTCCAGCTGAAATTGATGGGCTCGTTGAGCGATTTTAGTTGGTATTTCTCGCATAGTGAGGGCAGTTCATTTTGCATGTTGCTGACTTCCCTTTCGAAATCCTTGGCCATGCGTTCTGCGCGCTCTTTTTCCATGTTGGTCTTAATCTTCGGGATATAAATGGCTGCCAATACGGCTATCAAGACTACCGCTGCTACGGCAATGATGATTTTCACAATAGGATGCCCCTTGGCGATGGCAGAACGTACCTCCGAAATGCTGTCGTAACGCTGTTCCTTCGAGAACTGGGTACAGTGGGTAGCCACTGCATTGAACTGCTTTGAGATGTTGCGCTCGTTAAAGAACTCCATGATTTTTCCCAACGAGTAGATGTCGGCACGCGAGTCGTAATCCTCGCCTTTGATAATCTCAGGTGCCACAAAAGCCATCTCCTTGATGAGTAGTTCGCGGTCGGCATCTTGTTCGGTCTTCGGAACGCCAATGTCGATGAGTTTGGCACGACTGTCGTTGGCGGTGATGATGATGTTCTCGGGTTTCAAGTTGCCGTGCACTATCTGGTTGCGGTGCATGTATGACAGTGCATCGCATACGTCGATGAGCACGCTCTTGACCTGTTTCTCTGAAAGAGTGCCAACGCGCACGTGCTCAGCCAATGACTTGCCCTCGATGTATTCAAGCACGATGCAGTCGCCTAAGCCTTCTATGTTGACGAAATCAATGACCTTGCGGATGAAACGGTTGTCCAAAAGACTCGTCATGTCGTATTCTTCGTGGAGCTTTGAACGACAGCGCGAATCGTTGGCGTATTGCTCTTTCAATGCCTTGATAACCACTTTCCTGCCGTTGTATAAAGCGGTGAAGACACGGCTGTTACCGTAGTGTGACTCATACAGCGGCTTGATGTCGGCATAGTCTTCCGAGTGGATATTGGAAACGTTGTTTTCTGACATTCTTCAAATGGTGTTTGAACTCTGTTGGAGAGTTGCGATTTGGGCGCAAATATACGGCTTTTTTCCTTACCGCAATAAAAGAGGTCAAAATTCGTGGATGATTTCGGTTACAATGGCTCTGGAGTATACGTTGGCCACCTCATTTATGAACCTGCCAAAATCCACGCTGGCATTGTGGTTGGCGGTATCGCTGATGGTTCGGATGACGGTGAAGGGTATGCAAAACTCAAAACAGACCTGTGCCACCGCGGCACCTTCCATTTCAACACATTGTACCTCAGGTAGTAAGGAGAGAATTTCTTCGCGTTTTTCGTTGCTGTTGATGAACTGGTCGCCGCTGGCAATATCGCCAAAATGCAGGGTGGGGGCAAGGTTAAATTCTTTTGCGGTTTCTTTTCCGACTATGTTTTCCACACCTTTATTAATAAGTTTGGTGATGGCATTGCCCGCCAACTTGGTTAGCTCGTCGTCGCTGTTGATGTAGATGCGGTTCAGCAAGGGCAATTCGAATCGCGAGATGATGGGACGGGCGTCCAAGTCATGCTGGACGAGGCGTTTTGAAACTACGATGTCGCCCACCTTGAGGCCGTCGGCCAAAGCACCGGCCGTGCCAATAAAAAACAGGTCGGTGATGCCAAACTCCTGTATTAATAAGGTCGCTGTAATCGAGGCGGCAACCTTGCCCCATTTGGAGAAAGCTACCACGCAACGCACATTGTTGATTTTGCCTACCACGAATTCACGTTTCGCGATTTTGACGATGGTTTTCTCTGTTAGCAATGCTTTTACTTCATCAATTTCCTGCGCCATTGCGCCTAATATGCCAATATTTCGACTCATAATATAACTTTTTGGGCTGCAAATATAAAAAATACTACCTTTGCAAAAAATTCCAGCGATGAAGAAAATTTGCATTTTTTGTGGCAGCAGCATGGGCTTCGACCCGATTTATCGGGAAAAAGCGGCTGAATTGGGCCACGTTTTGGCCGACAACAACTGTGAACTGCTTTATGGTGGCGGCAATGTGGGCTTGATGAAAGTCATTGCTGATGTGATGATGGCACGCCATTGCAAAGTGCTGGGTACCATCACACAGCATCTTTTAGACATGCGTGTGGGACATCCCGAAATCGATGAGCTGATTGTGGTTGAGACCATGTCGGAACGCAAGAAAATCTTGGAAGACATGGCTGATGCTTTCATTGCCATGCCAGGCGGTGTTGGTACTATGGACGAGCTTTTCGAGGTGATAGTTCTCAGTCAGTTGCGTGTCTTCGACAAACCTGTCGCGCTCTTTAATGTGAACGGATACTATGACGACATCGTTAATTTCCTTGCTCGTGCTACCAAGGAGGGCTTTATTCATAGTGAACACTCCAGCAATATCATCGTCAGTGACGACCCGAAGATGCTGCTGGAAGGGATTGAAAACTTCAAACCTGTTCAAATTACTAAATGGGTTAACGAAATCAAAGACCAACAAAACAAATAAATAACTGAACAAATCTAAACTGACAACTGATATGATCATCATTGGAATTACAGGCACTCTGGGTGCGGGCAAAGGGACTATCGTCGACTATCTTGTCAAGGACAAAGGCTTCGTGCACTATTCAGTGCGGGCTTATATCTCCGAAGAATGCCAGCGCCGCGGTCTCGAAGTGAACCGCGACACGCTGACCCTGGTTGGTAACGATTTGCGTGCTGCACATTGCCCGAGCTACATCACCGACCAGCTCTATGAGCGTGCCAAAGCTGAAGGTAAAAATGCTATCATTGAAAGTATACGTACCCCAGGTGAGATTCATTCGCTGCGAGAGAAAGGCGAGTTTTACTTGTTTGCTGTCGATGCTGACAGAAGAATTCGTTATGACCGTGCATATCTGCGTGGCTCTGAAACCGACCATATTGATTTTGAGACCTTCGTGGCCAATGAGGAACGCGAAATGACCGCTACCGACCCTAACAAGCAGAATCTTGGTGCCTGCATCAAGGAGGCCGATTTCGTGTTGACCAACAATGGCAGCATCCCTGAACTTCAGGAACAGGTGGAAAAGGTCTTGCGACAGTTGCATGTTCGCCCGTCGTGGGACGACTATTTCCTCAACCTTGCTGACACGGTCTCGGAGCGAGCCACCTGCAACCGTGGACGCAGCGGCTGTGTCATCGTTAAGGATAAACAAATCCTGGTAACGGGATATGTCGGTTCGCCCAAAGGGCTGCCGCATTGCGACGATGTGGGGCATCTGTTCCGCAAGACTATCCATGAGGACGGCAGCGTTACCCAACATTGTGTACGTACAGTCCATGCTGAACAGAACGCTATCTGTCAGGCTGCACGGCGCGGTATCGCATTGGACGGTAGTACCTTATATTGTCGTATGACACCCTGTCGCACCTGTGCCATGCTTATCATCAACTGTGGAATTGTGCGTGTGGTGTGCGAACGTCGCTATCATGACGGTGCTGAGACCGAGGAGATGTTCCGAACCGTGGGTGTTGAGTTGGTATATAAATACGATGAAGTGCAGCAGTATGAAGGACAGAAGTGTTGATTGACGGCATGATGAAACGCGGAACGCTCTTTGTGTTGACTTTCGTGTTGGTGTCGGCTTTGGGCTGTCACCGGAAGTCTACGTTTGAGACCTTGTCAGACGACATGCCTGTAATTGACGAGATATATGAACTGATGGATCGTCAGCCCGATAGTGCACTACATCTTATGCAGGATGCCTATCGCTTTTACGACTCCATCCATTCCCTGAAAGCCTACCGCAATAATAAGTTTTTGACTTTCCAATATGCTCGTTCGATTTATTACAAGTCCTTCATCGAGGAACGTCTTGAAGGAGCGAGTGAACAATCTTTTTCTAACTATTTGCAGTCGCTGTGGATTACCGATGGATTGAGCAGAAAGCGCTGGGTGATTCGTTTTTCTGGAGGTTTTTCTGAATATGAGCATTTTACAGGAATAATATATGACCATTTGGCTGAGTTTCTCTATGGTTATAACACTTGGGATGTAGCCGTTGAATGTCTTGAACAGTCAAACGAATGCTTTGAAAAAGAGGCGTATTGGGAAGGTGTCGCCTCTAACTACGAACTGATGGGCGACATCTATCTGGCTCAGGAGAACCGTTTGACTGCTGTGAAGTATTATAAGGCTGCGGACAGCATTTATCACCTCTTCAACATAGACAATGAATTATTGAAATTCAATAGTGTGTTGCACCGAAGCATCACCCTTTCGAGCATGGGTGATAGCGAAGGCTCCAAGACCTTGCTGCTCGAAGCATTGGATAATTCTGATAATTCTTGGAGAACCCATAGCCTGCATTTCGGTCTGGGATTCGTTTATTATGACCTTCAGCAGTATGATTCGTCCTTGTATCATTACGAGCAGAGTTATCCTTTGTTGCCGCGTCAGACCACCAGAGCATATTGCCGTATTATCGAGTTGACTTCTCTCTTGGGTGATACTGAAAAAACAGCGCATTATGGAAAGTTGTTGGCTGATTTTTACTTGGAACAAGTGCTTCGTAGTGGAGAGAAGTCCCGCATGGTGACTCTGTATGAGGAATACAAGTCTAATACTAAGGATGCTCGCAATAAAGATGAACTCTTCTTTATTGTTTTGATTATCGTATTATTGTCCTTTATTATAGCTGTAGATAGTGTTTTTATCCATAGCAGGGCGAAACGCCATCAGCTGGAAATAGCCAATCATGCCCGAATCACTGCATCATTGGAAGGTGAGATTGAGTCGGCCAGACAGGTGTCGAGGAGCAAGGAGGAACAGATCAAGACTTTGGAGACCAAACTCAATCAAGTCATCAGCAACCCTGAATTCCAACACCTGCCCTTCGAAAAAAAAGTGGAGACCTTGATGGAAATGCCCATCTGCAAACGAGTGCTTATGGTGAAAAATGCCAATGTGAAAGCTGGAGTATCCTACCCTGAGATGGTGTTGTCTGAAAACCAGATGTCGGCACTTGTCAATGCTGTTGACGCAGTATTCCCGAAATTTTCGGTTAGGATTATCGAGAAGTATCCTCGGTTGAAACGCTCTGACGTTGTGTATTGCTGCATGTATATCCTTGGCGTTAGCGAGGTCCAGGCTGCCGCCTTGATGGGCAAAACTTATCAGGCCGTATGGACCCGGTCACTCAAATTACATGAGATTTTCGACAATAAGTCGAATTTGCAGTTTGTTTTGAATGGTTTACTAAAAGATTGGTCCTCTGATATATACGCTTGATTTTTATGTTCTTAATCAAATTTTGATTTTGTGTTTGATTATTTTTGATTGTTTTTGTAAACTACTGATAAACAATGTTTTTGTTTATCAATATTTGATTAGTTTTTATTGTTTTTCTTTTTTGGTTTTTTTGCTGTTTTTTGCTGTTGAGCTACTTTTGTGGCCTAATTAAAAAACGATGCTATGAAAGGTGATTTTAAGATGAAGGACGTTCATGTGGGCGAAATGATTCGCTTTGAAATGCGTAAACAAGGCCGTACGGTCAATTGGCTTGCCGAGAATATTTGTTGTGAGAAATCAAATATCTACAAGTTATTTAATCGCAAGAGTATTGATCTTGATCAGTTGATGAAGATTTCAGAGATTCTTGAACACAACTTCTTGCGTGATTGTTACGAAGAAAAATCATAATTGTAGACCTCTATTCTTTTAATGTCTCTTCTTTGAGGAAGGCAATCAGTTTTTGTGTAGCTCTGCCTCGGTGACTGATAGCGTTTTTCACCTCATGTCCCAGCTCGGCAAAGGTTTGAGTGTAGCCGTCAGGTTGGAAGATGGGGTCGTAGCCAAAACCTTCGTTGCCGCGCTGCGTCTCGCTAATTTGCCCGTCGCATCGGCCTTCGAAATAATGCGATTCTCCATTGAGGTTCAAGGCTATTATCGTTCTGAACGCTGCTTTCCGGTTGGTCTTCCCTTTCATGGCGGCCAACATTTTGTTCACGTTGTCTTGATAGGAGCAATGCTCTCCTGCATAACGTGCTGAATATACGCCTGGCGCGCCGTCGAGAGCCTCTACCTCAAGCCCTGTGTCATCAGCGAAACAGTCAACATGGTACTTGTTGGTGACAAAATCAGCTTTAATTTTGGCATTGCCTTCAATGGTGTCGGCATCCTCAATGATTTCCTCGTGACAACCGATGTCGTCGAGACTCAAGACCTCGTAAAGGCCTTCCATGATTTCGCGCATTTCGCGCAGTTTGTTCTTGTTGTTGGTGGCAAATACAATTTGTTTCATAAGCTCCAGTCGATTGGTGTAATACCGTTGTTTTCCAAATAATGATTCGCTTTTGAGAAATGGTGGCAGCCGAAGAATCCACGGCTTGCCGATAGGGGAGAGGGATGTACTGATTTGAGGATCAGGTGCTTGTTGGAATCGATGAGGCTTTGTTTGGCAATGGCGTAATTGCCCCACAGGATGAAAACGATATGCTCTCTTTGTTCCGATAGTGCCCGTATAGCTGCATCGGTGAACTGTTCCCATCCGTGATGTGAATGGGAGGCAGCCTGACCGGCACGCACTGTCAATGATGCGTTGAGCAGCAGCACACCCTCACGTGCCCATTTTTCGAGGTTGCCTGAACGAGGGATGACGATACCAAGGTCGTCGTGTAGTTCCTTGAAAATGTTATTCAAACTGGGAGGAAACGGAACCCCATCAGGCACAGAAAAAGACAGCCCATGTGCTTGCATTGGACCATGATATGGGTCTTGACCCAAAATGACCACTTTCACCTTGTCGAAAGGTGTAAGATTAAAAGCGTTGAAAATCAACGGACCGGGCGGGTAAACGGTATATTGCCTTTTCTCGCTGACGAGGAATGTCTTTAGGTCCGAGAAATAGGGCGCATCAAATTGCGGTTGCAACACACGGTACCAGCTTTCATCAATATCGGGCTTTCTAACAGGCATAATTCAAATTTTTCCGCAAAGATAGTGTAATAATTCCAATAAAATTCCGTTAATTTGCAAACTAAATATCAACAAAATGAAGAGAAGAGTTGTCATCGCATTGTTAATTGCCTTTGTATCAGGCATCATCATGTCCTCTTGCAGGTCAAACTCTACTTGCCCTGCCTATGGTGAGTCGCAAAAATACGTGAAAGAGACGCGCTATTAATAATTAAGGTGTCAGGGGCCATGAATGCTCGCTTGAGACCGGTATTGCGCATTGTCATGCTCATGCTTTTTGGAGCGTGTGCATTTTTGTTGCCTGCCCAAGAAATTGACATTCAGTCAGAAGACGACAAGCCCATTGAAGAACGTATCATTTATGAGCGGCAAAACACCACTCATGTTGCCATCCATTCGCAAGGTTTTGCTGCTGGATTCAGAATCGGGCGTATCAAGAACATCAAACGTACAACGTTTTGGGAGGTTGAACTGGCATCCCTGCATTCCACGAAAGAAATCAAGACTGTCAATGTTTCAACTTATTATACAAGCCCTTACATTTATGGCAAACTCAATGCCGCTTTCGTTTTGCGTGTCGGTTATGGTGCCGATCAGCGCATCTTCGGAAAGCCTTATTGGGGCGGCGTGGAAACGCGTTGGAACTATGAAATAGGTGCATCTGTAGCCTTGCTGAAGCCTTATTATTACTACGTGCTTGTGTTTTATCCTACCAGCGTAGGCTATGACGAAGTTGTTGAGGAACAAACTTTTGATCAGAAAGATAATTGGGTTGAAATCATTGGCAGAGCTCCGTTTTTCAAAGGTTTCAACCAGCTGAAATTCTCGCCAGGTGCACACGCTTCGTTAGGCATCAGTTTCGATTTCGGTAATTCACGTACTCGTGTGCGTTCAATTAACTTGAAAGCCGTCGCTGAAGGTTTTCCTATGGGCGTTCCTATCATGGATGGACAACGCAATCCCTGGTTCTATCTGACCTTGCAATTGTCTTACAGTTGGGGCTCGCGCTTCAACAAGTATTGACTTGCGCGATAACGTTTTCTTTTTTACTTTTGCCAAAATTCATCCATCATGAAAAAGTTGACTGTATTTTTTCTTTGTGTCTTTTTGACAATTAGTGTATTAGCACAAAATATTCATATTCTCCCTACCCCGCAGCAAGTCGAGACTTCAGACGGTTACTTCGCTTGGGACGAGAATGTCGTCCTCACCTATGATGCATCCGATGTGGAAATTAGCCAAATCATCACAATGTTTCGCAATGACTTGGACCAAATCAGTGGCAAAAAAGTGCTGTTTTCGCGCGGAGTCATCAAGGGCAAGCACTTCATCGAGCTCATCAAGACCGACCACCTCGGTATCAGCGAAAACGAGGACCAAGCCTACCGCCTGACTATCAACCGCAACTTTGTGAGGATGGAAGCCACAACCAACACGGGACTTTTCTACGCCACGCAAAGCCTGAAGCAACTCTACCGATACGCCTTCCTGCAAAGCAAGTGCGGCGAAATCACGCTGCCTTGCATGACTATTACCGACTGGCCCAATTTCAAAATTCGCGCTTGGCAAGACGACATCAGCCGTGGCCCCATCGTCAGTATGGACTATTTGAAACGCCTCATCCCGCAAATGGCTGAGTGTAAGCTCAATGCGTTCTCGCTCTACACAGAGCACACCTTCAAGACCCAATGCCACCCCGACATTGCCCCCACCGACGCTTTCACTGCAGAGGAAATCAGGGAATTGGAGGAGTTTTGCAAGCCGTATCACATCCAAATCATTGGAAACCAGCAATGTTTTGGGCATTTTGAGGAGATTTTGTGCAACCCGTTTTACAGCCATTTGGCCGACACGAAATGGAACCTCAACCCCGCCAAGGAGGAAACTTACAAGTTTCTCGAAGACCATTTGCGCGAGGTGGCAAGAGCCTACAAGTCGCCGTATTTCAACATCAACTGCGACGAGACCGAGAGCCTTGGACAAGGCTACGCTAAAGCATACGTTGATTCCATTGGAGCAGAAAAGATTTATTACCAACATATTAACCGCGTCAATCGGATGCTTCGTCCCTATCGCAAGCGTGTGATGATGTGGGGCGACATTGCCGACCAGCACCCTGAAATCCTGGAACATTTAGACAAGGACATCTTCCTCATTGCTTGGAGCTATGTAGGCATAGACGACTTCAACAGTTTTCTTAAGCCCTATGCCAATTCAGGGCACAAGTTCTTTGTCGCGCCTGGAGTGAGCCTTTCGGAACGCGTTTGGCCTAAGCACTATGAGTTTGAGCCAAACATTACATACCTTTGCCGTGACGGATACAAAAACGGTGCTTTGGGTGTTATCAATACTTGCTGGGATGATTTTGGTGAGTCGTTGATTAACAGTGCGTTATATGGATTAGCTCTGGGTGCTGAGATGAGCTGGAATGCGGTTTCCACCGATGAACGCAACACCGAAGCCAACTTTGCCAACCATTTCTTTGGAAGCACCTCTGACTCATTAATCAATTATCTTGACAGCATCTCCGAAATCTCCAAAATTGACGACATCGGTAAGTTTAGCGCATTGACTGAACATATCACTCCTTTTTACCCATCTCAAATAACAGATTCCACTAAGATGGCCAACCAATTACTTTTTGAAAGGCTGGATCATTTAGAACTAATTGAATGGGGTGCGGTCAAAAAAATCAAAAAAAACAGGGACATGATAGACAATGCCATCTATTCGATTATGCGAATGAAATGGTGTGCCCTCCGCAATATTGCACGTTGTCAATTATACAAAACATACAATGATCCAACAGAGGAAAACATCGATTTCAGTCAACACATGATAAATGGATTGTTGTGGCACCTTCATCAATTAAAGAAAGAATATGTCAAAGTGTGGAACATCGAGAGTCGTCCGTATTGGTTGGATGTCAATATGAAGAAATATGATGACATTGCTCGCGAATTGCAGCAACTTGAGTATCTTCCGTTTATAGAAACCACAACCAACGAGAAAGGCCATGCCGCCGTTGCTTTGAAAACCGTTTTCGGTGACAAGGAAATCCATTACACCCTTGACGGAAAAGAAGTTACGCCAAACGATTCCATCTATCAAAGCCCCATCGTTTTGGAGCGGCCTTGTCTCGTGAAGGCGGCTTGCTTCAATGAGGTGGGCGAACCGACTTGCGCAGAGCGTTATTTTTGCTACCACAAAGCGATGGGACGATTGAAACAGTTGAACAGTCCTGCGGGTAACTACCGTCCCGAATATTCAGGCGGCGGTGACAATGCCCTCCTTGACGGTAGCCTCGGCAGCGATGACTACAAGGACGGCCGTTGGCAGGGCTTCTACGGCACGGATGCCGACATCGAAATCGACTTGGGCAAATCGACGAAAGTCAATGCGCTGAATATCGGCTTTCTGGTGAACGCCCACGACTGGATTCTACGCCCCGACACGATACAAGTTTACGGCTCCTACAACGGGAAAGACTACACCCTGCGCGGCACTTTCCCCCTTACCACCGAAGTGACCAGCGAGGGCAATTTCACCTTCCGCGAGCGTTTTGAAATCCCGATTTCCACCCGTCTGCTTCGCATCGTTGTGAAGAACCCTGGAAAACTGCCTGAGGGTTGTCCAGGCGCTGGTTACGACTCCTGGATTTTTATGGATGAGGTGGTAGTGGAATAATCAGATTATTGTCTACTCCAGCTTTACGTTTTCAATAATCAACTTGTCGGAATCGAAATTCAACCCCTCGAGGCGGAATTCTAATACACCTTTCGCAGGCCTTGGTACGGGAAGCGTCACTTTGAAAGTGGCACGTCCTGCTTCGGGAAGTTCCTCCAATGGAAACACCTGCTCCACTAAGGTGTTGTTGGAGTATTCGTCAGGCTTGACTATGACGCGCAAGGACAGCCCCGAGGTTTTGCCTGGACCGATATTTTCAATGGTGCATTGCAGGTCGAAATCAACGCTGGACGCATTGGAATAATATGCGGCATATTGATAACCGCCTTTCTCCAAATGGACTACTGGACGGTTGACCAACGGAATCAAAGTGGCGGTTTGGTGCTTATACTGGTTGGGAATTTGGCCGAGATCCCAACCAGCATTTGTCATTTCAAGATAATAATAACGGCTACCGTCATATTCATAATAAGTTCCTGGAAAGTTCTTGTCATACTTGACGGCCAAAGCCAAATGTTCGGGCAGCATCACCAACAGCACATTATAGCCCATCTCATAGAGAATCGAAGCAGCCAAAATCACCATGTCTTCGCAGTCGCCAACGCCATCGACCAAGGTCTCAATGGGATAGCGGACATATTCATCTTCGCCTCTTGATGAATCATCGCTGACATATTGCAGTGATTGGACGAAACTGACTACATTAAACACATTGTCCAGGTCAGAAAGGCCCCATTTCTCTCCGCCTTTCCGAAATGAACTCACAATGTCCCTGATAAAGTCTCTGTCGTACTCCGATAAAGCATAATGCATCAAATCGACATTATTGTGTGCCCGCCCCCGATAGAAACTATAAACATCCTGAGGAATACCCATCGAGAACGACCACTTCACATCGTCATATTCCCACGAATAATTAATCTTATAGTGGCCGTCCTCTGGTATTACAGACTGTGCTGAAGCAGCACAACTCACCAATGCCAATACTATTGATAGGATATTAAAGCGCATCAACGATTGTTTATACGTTGAAACGCAAAAACCGTGCTATTATTGCAAACTATTTCCCCCAATAGTGGAAGGCATCGGCCTCTTTCAGCAGCTCTTTGACAGCAGCTTCCAGTTGTTCGTCTACTCCTGCAGCCATCTTCTCGGGTGTGTTACGTACCTTGATATCAGGTTCCAACTGGGTGTTTTCCAACCAGTTGCCTTGCTCGGTACGGTAACCGACTACGGGCAGACCGAAATACAAGGATGGGTCTTGCAAGGTTTCCCAGGTCACGCTCGACATAGTGCCGGGTACGGGCATACCCACAAGACTACCCATTTTCTTGTACTTGTATACCCACGGTGTGCCGTGTGCATTGCTGTAGTTGGCTTCACCGATGAGCATCACAGAGGGCTTGTTGTAGCGCCGTGAGGGCATCACACAGGCCACGCTGTCATTGATGACTTGCTCGAGATACTTTTCGCCGCTAAATAGTATTTCAATGTCCTCGTGCAGACGGCCACCACCGTTGAAACGAGTGTCGATGACGATACCGTCACAGAGGTTGTACTTGCCAAGAATTTGTGAATACACGTCGCGGTAGCTGGCATCACCCATGCTTCGGATATGGACATAACCCAGACGACCTTTGGACAGTTTCTCAACGATTTCCTCATTGTGCTTTACCCAACGGTTATATAGCAGTTCGTTCATTGCACCATGACTGATGGGCTTTACGGTTTCATCCCATGTCTTGCCACCATCGGAAATAGTCACCAAAACGGTTTTGCCACTCTTGTTGTTCAGCAGGGGGTAATAATCCATGTTTTTTGTGATTTCCACGCCGTCAATCTTTTGGATAACGGCTCCTGCTTTTACATTGGAGTTCTTCTTGTCGAAAGGTCCGCCTTCCACCACTTCGGCAATTTTCAGGCCGTCACCTTTGTAATCGAGGTCAAGGAGGATGCCAAACTCAGCCGTAGCGTCACCCTTGCCCGAAGGACGGTAACCCGAGCCTGTGTGCGACACGTTCAGTTCGCCCAAAATTTCGCTCAGCATCTCGCTGAAATCGTAATTGTTGTTGATATGGGCAAGGAAAGGCTGATAGGCTTCTTTCATCATCGCCAAGTCTACGCCGTGGTGGTCTTTCATGAAGAAACGTTTCTCTGTTTGCAGAAAGACGTGATTAAACATGTACTCCCGCTCCGCAGCATAGTCAAGCTCCATGGTGGCATCATACTTAATAGGTGTCGATTTACCGCTCTTGTCCACTTTTTGCAGGTTGCCCCCCGAGAGCAGGAAGATATTGTCATCCTTCATGGCCAAATAAGCACCACCTTGCCCCATCTTCTTCAAAATTTTCATCGACTTTTCGCGCACGTCGAGTTCCCAAAGGTCGTAGCCTTTCTCAAATGAGGTCATGAAATAAAACTTTTCCCCATCCTTTGACAAGGCCATGCCGCTAAGATTCGACGACATCGGTGTCAACCGGATGACACGGTCCTGCAAGTGCTCCAAATCCACTTCGATTGACTTGCTTTCAGCAGGTTTCTCTTCCTTTTTCTCGTCTTTTTTATCCTTTTTCTTTTCGTCTTTTTTTGCCTCTTCTTTTTTGTCATTCTTCTTGCTCTTTTCGGTTTCCTTCAGCAGGGCATATTCTTCTTTGTTGAGGCGGAATTTATCGTAGGCATCCTGATTCAAGAAAGCGATGAAAGCATCCCTTTGACTGCCCCAAGAGGCATGGGAACGCATACCATATCTGTCTGAATTATATATTATTGCGTTACCATCTAACACCCACTGTGGGTCGTCATCGAAGTAGGCACTTTCGGTGATGTTGTAGATTTTTTTGTCGCCATTAGCCGACACGATGCCAACATCGGAATAGGGGTCGCGCATGTGGGTAATCAAGGACAGGGCAAACCATTTTCCATCGGGCGACCATTCGTAACCTATGCTGCCGTAGTGTTGTGTGCCATCGGTGATTTGGCGCACTTCCTTAGAGGCTATATTGTAGACTTTCAAAATATTACGATTCTCAATATAAGCAATCTCCTTGCCGTCAGGGGAATAGTCGGGGTTGCTTCGCTCGATGCCGTCGTTCGGGAACAAAGGCTTCTCGTCAATCAAGGTGGCATAGGCAAAATTGAAGTCTTCCTTGCGCACGATGGTGGCTTGATAGAGGTTCCAATAGCCATCGCGTTCAGAGGCATAGACTAAGGTGCGACCATCTTTCGAGAATGATGGGCTGCGCTCGGCCTGCGGAGTATGTGTGATTTGTTTGGTGGTGGGGTATTCATCCACGCCTGTGACGAAAACCTCGCCGCGCGAAACAAAGGCAATCATCTTGCCATCGCTGCTCAACGCAAAGTTGCCTGCGCCCTTGAAGTCTTGCTTCACCAACTGCTCCATTTCTTGGTCGTTCACAATCTCAATGTTCACCTTTTGAGGCTCGCTGCCAATGTGTTGCTTGTAGATTTCTCCCATGTAGCTGTAGCACAAAAGGCCGTCATTGCTCACTGAAAGAAAACGAACAGGATGCGTCTTGAAATGCGACACCTGCTCCACTCTTTCAAGGTCGTTGACGGGTGCCTTGTAGACATTGAAGCTGCCATTGTTGCGTTCGCTTAAAAATACGATATCCTTGTATCCTGGTAAATAGCAAGGGTCGCGGTCCTCACCCACATTGGTGGTCAGGATGGTATGAGTTTTTTTATTGGCGTTGTAATACACGATATCGCGTGCCACGGAGGAGGTGTGGTGTTTGCGCCAAACGTTCTCGCTGCCTTTGCGGTCGTAGTAAAGGAAAGATTTCCCATCCTTGTCGAAAGACATGCCAGACACGGGAACAGTCACCACCTGCTCTGGACGACCGCCTTCCACTTTTACCTTATATAATTCAGTAATCCAACCTGCTGGAAACTGAACGTTCTTAGCCGACTTCTGGATTTGCGCCGCAAAATAAATTTCCTTTCCATCGGGAGAGAAAGTGCGCGGTGCCTCGCTGATAGAATTAGTTGTAACACGTTGTGCCACACCGCCTTCAGATGAAACTACATAGATGTCGAAATTGCCGTTTCTGTCCGAAGCAAAGGCTATGCTTTTGCCATCAGGCGACCAAACGGGCATGGTTTCATACGAAGGGTTAGTGGTGATTTGCAAGGCTTTGCCGCCATTCGCGTTCACCACATAGATATCCCCTTTGTAGCAGAAGGCAATCTTGTCGCCTTGAGGCGAAATGACATTGTAGCGCATCCACAGGGGTTGAGCCGAGAGGCTGATTGAGGCCATCAGAATGGCACAGAGAAAGAGTCTTTTCATGGCGTTTATTCTCCCAAAAGATGTTTGAACAAGAAGTTGTCGATTTTGTTGAACAGATGCATGCGACACTCACCGTCGCCATATTCGTAACCTCCGTAGATACCATGGTTTTTGTTGGGATAAATCATCAGGTCAAACTGCTTGCCATTGCTGATCATTGCCTTGATGAGTTCCATCGCGTTTTGATAGTGGACGTTGTCATCACCGCTACCGTGGCAGAGCAGGTAGTTGCCTTTGATGAGTCCGGTGTTATGAACGGGCGAATTTAGGTCATAACCGTCGGGGTTCTCTTGCGGGGTGCGCATGAAACGTTCGGTATAGACGTTGTCATAGTAGCGCCAATTGGTCACGGGAGCCACTGATACGGCGGTGCTGATTACATCTGCACCTTTGGTGATACCGTTGGCTGCCATGAAGCCGCCGTAGCTCCATCCGTAAATGCCGATTCTGTTTGCGTCCACGTAAGGCTGCTTGGCCATATACTTGGCGAGGGTAATCATATCCTCGGTTTCGTATTTGCCGAGTTGCAAGTAAGTCATTTTCTTGAATACCTCGCCTTGGGCACCACTACCTCTATTATTAATAGAAACGCTGATGATGCCATGTTGGGCAAGGAGCTGCATCCACCAGAAGTCGCTGTCAGCCCAAGCGTTGTTCACAGTTTGATGTCCGGGACCGCCATAAACGTAAATCAACACAGGATATTTCTTGGAGGGGTCAAAATCGGGAGGCAGGATTTGCCATGCGTCCACGTCCACTTGTGTCCCGTCGGGCAAGGTGAAGGCGGGGTCGCTGATTTTCATGAGTTTCTTCTCTCCGAGGTTGAAGGTGCCCAGTTTCTCGGCAAACTCATGGTTGTCTTCCAACACACGCACAAGCTTGCCTTTGTTCGTGTAAAGTTCAAACTGACGTGGTTGGGTGATGGAGCTATTTATATTAATAAGGTAGCTGAAGTCGTTGCTGAAACGCGCTTGGTTGGTGCCCTCGCGACCAATCACCTCGCGCATTTTGCCTTTCAAGTTAACAGCGTAAATCTGACGCTCGATAGGCGATTTCTTGGCGGCTTGGAAAAACACTTCCTTGCCATCGAAGCCGTAGACCTCTGTCACGTCCCAAGGACCGTCGGTAAGTTGTTTCACCATAGTGCCGTCCAGCAGATAGAGATAAATATGGTTATAGCCGTTCTTCTCGGAGGTCATCAGGAAGCTGTTGCCGTTGTCGAGGAAGTGCCAGTTGTCTGTGATGTCGATGTAATAGTTGTTGGTCTCATCATAAAACACACGGCTCTGGCCCGTGGTGGCGTTGGCAGCCAAAATCTCAAGGTGGTTTTGATGGCGGTTAAGGCGCTGGATGGCTAGAATGTTGGCATCTTTGGTCCAGGCGATGCGAGGCAGATAGATGTCAGTCTCCGTGCCAGTGTCCATCTTCACGGTCTTTCCGCTCTCGAGGTCGTAGACGTAGATGCCGACAATGGAGTTGTCTTCACCTGCCTTGGGATACTTGAAGCTGTACCAATCGGGATAGAGCCCCTCAAACTCTTCCATCTGGAACTCGCGCACGTTGCTCTCATCAAATTTCATGTAGGCGATCTTCTTGCTGTCGGGCGACCAATAGAAACCCTGCGAAAAGCTGAACTCCTCCTCATAGACCCAGTCGGGCGCACCGTTGATGATGTGATTGTAGAGCCCGTCGTCGGTGAATTGTTTCTCCTCATTCGTTGCCAGGTCTTTGACGAACAAGTTGTTGTCGCGCATAAAGGCTACCTTGGTAGCATCGGGCGAGAAGGTGGCAAGACGTTGTTTACCATTGTCCGATAAAGGCTGCAAGGTTTTGGTCTTGAAATCATATATATAATAGGTGGCATGATAAGAGTGACGGTAGATGCTTTCCATATCGGTGATGCACAGCATCTTGTCCTCATTGGAGCTAAGTTCATAGTTCTGCAGGGCGATGGGCATATCTTCGCCTTTCATCACCAGATCGCTGATGCTGAACAGTGTGTTCTCAAGCTTTCCGGTCTTGTAGTTGTAGATGTTGAGCTGTCCTTTCTCGAAAGAGGCGTAAGTCTTGCCATCCTTCATCGAATTCATGCCACGAACGCTCTTGGCATAGAACGTGGGGCGCATGTAAAGGTCTTCCAATTCGAAGTTTTTCTTTTCTTGGGCCGAAGCCGAAATTGTTCCAATAATAAGGAACATACTGATTAATAAGTTTTTATAATTCATAGCGAACATATTTAATTGCACAAAGATAGATTTTTTTTCAAAAAAGGAAGAAAAAAAGTTGTTGGTTTCAGAAAAAGCCGTATTTTTGCAGCCGCATTTGGGACGGTAGCTCAGTTGGTTTAGAGCGCATGCTTGACAGGCATGAG
>R22__coassemble_411_pt1 | contig 29000 bp, 19 predicted proteins | sample R22__metabat2_low_PE_022 | metagenome-assembled genome bin R22 | reverse complement strand
AACCGCCGTCCCCGGTTTTGCAGACCGATCCCTAACCACTCGGGCAAGGTACCCTCTTTTGCGGCTGCAAAGATACAACTTTTTTGCAACATGCAACAAAAATAATGAAATTTTTTATATCAAGCCCCTTGCCGACAACTTCAGCCAGTTCCAGGCAAACAGGGCTATGAAGAGCAATCCGCAATACACATAGAACAGTTTCAAGTCCTTATGCCGCAGATGCGTCATCGCATAAGCCGACATCAAGACTATCATGGGAATGGCCGCTTCGTGAAAACGCTCAGAATTGGCGGCAAACGAAAACATGATGATAGTTAGATACGACAGCTCGTAAGCCCCAATCAAACTGAAATCACGCCATTTCTTCTGCCTGAAGGCAATGACGATGGCCAGCATCGCGAAGAAAGCAAGGAAATTCTTGATATAGGTACTGCCGTGAATCATCTTGTTATGATCGGGAGACTCTTCCACCATCGGGGCCAGAGGCAACACGAAAGCCCCCGGAGCCATATACCAGCTTTTTGCCAACCCGCTGTAATGCAAGCCCATCTCCTCGTATTTCTCCGACTGATAGTTCAAGTCGGTGAATTTCATCCGGTAAATGATACGCATCTCGCGCCCAATTGGCGAGAAGAGAAACAGGAGAAACACCACTACGACACTGGCCACCATAATGATTTTGCCTTTTTTCCCCACCAACTCCTTCGGCGATGCAACCGCAAACACAAAGAAGGCGAAAATGAGACACATGCCCACGATGGTGCGGAAGCCAAAAGTCAAGGCCGTCAACAGAAGGGGCGACAGGATATTCCAGAAGGTGTACCGCTTGCTGCGGATCAGATAATCCATGCGTTCCAAAGCGAACACCGACAGGAAAATCAGCTCCATCTCCTTAGTATGAATGCCGCATATCTGGATAAGGATGGGCATAAAGACGCACATCACAGCTGCCAGACGGCCCGTACGCTCTCCAAAGGTACGCGTGCCCAACTTATACATCAGCACACAGAGGTAGGCGCTCATCAAGCCTTTGAAGATGCGCGGCACCAACCAACTCTGTCCGAAAATGGTATACAATATCGTCAGCCACAGCAGATAACCATCGTCGGAATAGCCCATAGTATAGTAATGCAGATACCTGAAAACGTATGAAACAAAACCCTTACGGACGCATTTCGAAAGATAAACCGCCGTTGGATGATACCAGAGGCTGTCGGCAGCATCATACTCGAACCCAATACCCGTTTCCCAATAATAATAATAGCACATCAGGAAGGCATAAACGGTCCTGATGACAAAAGCCACCAGAAATACCTTCCACTTAAACGTCTTTGTGTTATTTTCTTTCCACCGAGGATAAAACGCCGTGGTCAGCACAAAGAAAAACAGCACCTCGCCTATTCCCCACAACGTCCATTTCAGTTGCAGGGCATGCTCCTGAAACACTATGCGGAACACAATGAGTGCCAACAAGTAGACACCGATTCCAAACAGGGCAATATAACGGGTCAGCTGTTTCGACATTGTTTGCTTAATCCATCATAAATAAGGGTTGGCCTGCCTTACGTTTGGCCGCTTTCCTACTCAACTCTTCCTTGGTACCCGGAATAACGGTGGCCACCTTACGCATTTCGGCACGCTCCCAGAAGTTGGTCTTGTATTGATGGAAAACGCGATAGAGCGAGTCGGAAGCGCATAGCACCTCGGGGTCGTAACGTTCAACTCCACCATCTTCCAATTGGAACCTGATGTGAAGAATACAGCTGTCGGGATCAAAACTGTATTTGAAGCCCCACCAGGCCACCGTGTCGGTGTGATGGTCACGCTGATAGCCTATGCTGTCTTCGAGGAAATACATCAGATAGCCCGTTGTGGTGTCGTAAGGATCGTAAGAGGAATCTTGGTAGGTATCCTCAACCATCATCCCAAAGAAATCCGTATTCCAATGCTCCACCCTCTTAACGCCATACACCTTATTAATCATGCCATAGAAGTCCATCTTGTTTTGGCTCACAAAAATCGTACGGTAGACATGCCCACCGGGCGAGTTGACAACGAATGAAGCACCACGATAATCACCATTGCTGTAGTCGTTCACGGTCACAATGACGATGCTATCGTTCTCTTTGCCCGACATTGTCGAGAGGGTGTACCAATCGGCATCATCATTCTTGGTGATGGTCCACTTGCAGTTGGCCTTGATGATGAGCGTGTCGCTGCCCGCCTCAAGACCGAAGTGAAGGTCTTGTGAGGAGACGATGATCTTGTACTCTTTGTAACAGCCCGTGAAAACGGCCGCTATGCCGAGCAAAGCAGCCAAAGCCAAAAATTTGATTCTCTTTTTCATATCATTAGTTATTAAATTGTCTCAAAATCTGTCGGCAAAAGTACGTATTTTTTTCCGATTCTTCGGCATAGGCCAGTCGGCCAGCATCTCAAAGTCCATCTTGTGCTTGAAGAGGTCGACAGCTTTCACCCGGATGCGCACCTCGTCGCCCAATTGGATGACGCGACCCGTGTCCTCCCCAATGACGCGGAAGTTTTCGTCGTCGAGGTAGTAAACATCGCCGGGCAGGTTCTCGTAGCGCACCAGACCCTCGCATTTGTTGCCTTTCAGTTCCACAAAGAGGCCCCATTTGCTCACGCCGCTGACCAAACCCTCAAACACTTGCCCAATCTTATCCTGCAGATACTCAGCCTGCTTGTACTTAATCGACTGGCGTTCCATCTCCTCGGCCTGCTTCTCCATCTCGCTGGCGTGAACGCACATCTCCTCATAGTCCTTCTTGTTGACGGAGCCTTGGTTCTCGATGAGATACCTTTCAATCAACCGGTGCACCATCAGGTCGGGATAGCGGCGGATAGGCGATGTGAAATGGGTGTAATAGTCAAACGCCAAGCCATAATGCCCGATGTTATCGGTGCTGTAGACGGCCTTGGCCATCGTACGCAATGCGACTGTCTGGATGAGGTTTTTCTCGCCCTTGCCCTCAACGTCCTTGAAGAGCTTGTTGTATGAACGCACAAGTGCATCACGGTTGCTCAGGTTTATGGAATAGCCAAGTCGCGAAATCAGGAGCACAAACTTGTTGAGCTTCTCAGGGTTGGGCTCATCGTGGATACGATAGACGAAGGTGTGGTTGTGCCACTTGCTCTCAGGTTTGCCAAAGGTCTCAGCCACGGTGCGGTTGGCCAGCAGCATGAAGTCCTCAATCAGCTCATGGCTTTCGTTCTGCACGCGCACATAGGTGTCGACGGGTTTCTTGTTTTCGTCCAAAATGAATTTCACCTCTTCTGAATGGAAGTTGATGCTGCCCAAGGCCATGCGTTGCTCACGCAGGCAGGTGGCCAAGTGATGGAACGTCATGATTTCGGCTTTATGGTCGCCCTCGCCACCTTCAATCATGGCCTGCACCTCTTCGTAAGTATAGCGGCGACACGACTTGATGACAGTCTTGCCGATCCAGCTATTGTAAACCTTGGCGTCGTCGTCCATCTCGAAAACGACGCTGAAGGTGAGTTTCTCTTCATTGGGCCGCAGCGAGCACACATTGTTGCATAGCTTCTCAGGCAGCATGGGGATGGTGCGGTCGACGAGGTAGACTGATGTGCCTCGGTCGAGGGCCTCTTTGTCGATGGCAGAACCGACACGGACGTAATGCGACACATCGGCGATATGCACACCCACTTCCCAATGACCGTTAGGCATCTTCCGCAGGCTGATGGCGTCGTCAAAGTCTTTGGCATCGGCCGGGTCGATGGTGATGGTAAACACATTGCGGAAATCTTTTCGACTGCTGATTTCGGAATGCGGAATGCTGATTGGAATGTTGGCGGCTTCGCGCTCCACCTCTTCGGGGAAGTCAATCGGGTATTCATGTGCCGCGAGGATGCTTTCCATTTCCACATCGTTCTCGCCAGGCTTGCCCAACACGCGGACAATCTCGCCAAAGGGATTGCCCGAGCCGTCGGGCCAATCCAGCAGGTGTGCAATGACTTTCTGGCCGTCTTTGGCACCGTGCAGCTCCCCACGGGGGATGAAGATATCCACTGGCATCCAGTCAACATCGGGACGGACGTAGACATAGCCATGCGAGATGTTCAACAGTCCGACGAACTCAGTATGTTTGCGTTGCAGCACTTCCACAATCTCGCCCTCAGGCTTGCTGTTGTTGCGCTTGGGGAACATCGCCACGCGCACGCGGTCGCCGTGCAGGGCTTTATAGGTGTCCTGAGCCGCGATGAAAATATCCTCGCCACCGTCGTCGCATATGACGTAGGCCTTGCCTGTCGATTTCATCTCGACGGTGCCCTCCACATACTTCGTCTTGGGTCCGAATTGCGACAGACCTTGGGCACTCATCACATAGCTGAAGGGCCTCGCTTCCTGCAAAAGCCCCTTGTTCTTCAAGTCAATAAGCAAATTATAAACAACGTCCTTCCCTGCCTGGTCCTTGATGCCCATGATTTTACAAACCTGCTTGTAGTTCTTAGGGCGGAAAGGCTGGTCGGCGAAGATGCCCAATATCACGCTGGTAAACGTGCTGAGCTTGTTTTCTATTTTTTTCTTTTTCGGCATAATGGTCGGTTTTGAGGGTGCAAAGATAATAAAATGAGTGGCACTTTGAGAATGGATTGGGGGTAGATGAATAATTTTTTCTACCTTTGTCGCATCATATTTCGAAAAGCTCAGTAACCATGCAAGTCCTGAAATCCAACCTACGCACCGACTCCGAAGAGTTCAAGCAGAACGAACGGAACTTCCTTGCCCTGATGACACAATACCGCGAGGCAATGGGACAAGCCATGCAAGGCGGAGGCGAGAGTGCCATAGCCAAGCACAAAAAGCGCAACAAACTCCTCGCCCGCGAACGTATTGACCTACTTATCGACCCGAACACACCCTTCTTAGAGCTTTCGCCCATGGCAGCCTATGGCACCTATAACAACGATTTCCCCTCGGCGGGCATCATCACGGGCATCGGCGTGATTCAAGGCAGAGAGGCCGTCATCGTGGCCAACGATGCCACCGTAAAAGGCGGCACCTATATGCAATATACGGTAAAGAAACACCTTCGTGCCCAGGAGATTGCAATGGAGAACCACCTGCCATGCGTCTATATGGTGGACAGCGGCGGTGCCTTCCTGCCCGAACAGGATACGGTCTTTCCAGACCGCGACCACTTCGGGCGGTTCTTCTACAACCAGGCACGTATGTCGGCCATGGGTATCCCGCAGATTGCCATCGTGATGGGCATGTGTACCGCTGGTGGAGCCTACGTGCCAGCTATGAGCGACGAAACCATCATCGTGCGCAACCAGGGCACCATCTACCTCGGCGGACCACCGTTGGTGAAGGCCGCTACGGGTGAGGTGGTCACAGCGGAAGAGTTGGGTGGCGGCGAGATGCACACCTCGGTTTCGGGTGTGGCTGATCACTTGGCCGAAAACGACCAACACGCACTTCAAATCTGCCGCAACATCTTCAAGACCTTGGAGAAGAGCCACCGTCAAAAATTAGACATGCTACCTGTTGAGGCACCTTTATATGACCCGCACGACCTTTACGGCCTCGCCCCCATCGACTTCCACAAGCTCGTCGACCCGAGGGAAATCATCGCCCGCATCGTCGACGGCAGCCGCTTCCAAGAGTTCAAGTCGAGATACGCCACCACCTTGGTCTGCGGCTTCGCCCACCTGATGGGCTTCCCCGTGGGCATCATCGCCAACTACGGCGTATTGTTCTCAGAATCGGCACTGAAAGCCACCCATTTCATCGAACTGTGCTGCCAACGCAACATCCCGCTGGTGTTTTTGCAGAACATCACGGGCTTTATGGTAGGCAAGCAGTATGAGCAGGGCGGCATCGCCAAAGACGGTGCCAAGATGGTGCATGCCGTATCGAATGCCAACGTGCCCAAGTTCACGGTCATCTTCGGCGGCTCATTTGGCGCAGGCAACTACGGAATGGCAGGCAGGGCCTACAGCCCGAGGCTGCTGTTCATGTGGCCCAACGCCAAAATCTCCGTCATGGGCGGAGAGCAAGCAGCCAGCGTGCTCGCCACGGTGAAGGAAGACCAATACAAATACAAAGGCTTGGAGGTCCCGAAAGACGAAATCGCGCAGCTGAAGAAAGAAATCCTGGCCAAGTACGACTACGAAGGCTCGGCCTTCTACAGCACCGCCCGTCTTTGGGACGACGGCATCATCGACCCCGTCGATACGCGCAAAATCCTCGCATTGGGCATCGCCGCTTCTTTGAACCAGCCCTTCCCACCGCAGCAGTTTGGGGTGTTTAGGATGTAAGGATTGGGGGATAAAGTGAATGCCATGGGAACAAATTTCTTTACAAACGAAAACCAAAACACCCTTCTTGAGAAGATTGAAGGTGTTTTCAAATACACAAAGGTGCATATTTCGGAAAGCTTTAATTCGTAAATTTGCCGATTATGAGAACTGCACAGGAACTATTCGAGGAGTTGAATTCCTATGACGAGAGCGTCAGGATCGAGGCAAAAAAGGCTTCCGAAGTCGGGCGAAGCATTATGGAAACCATTTGTGCGTTTTCTAATGAGCCTGATTTAGGAGGAGGATATATTTTGTTGGGTGCTGTCAGGAAAGGCTTTGACGAAAACGGTTTACCGCATTACGAGCCTGAAAATATTGCAAACCCAGATAAGATTCAAACTGACATCGCCAATCAATGCGCCTCGGTTTTTAATGTGCGTATTCGTCCTCAAATAGAGACAGAGGTTGTCGATGGCGAAACGGTTGTCGTGGTAAAAGTGGACGAGGCTCCCGCTTCGCAAAAACCCATTTATTTTGAAAAAAGGGGTCTGCCCTATGGGGCTTATCGTAGAATAGGCCCTTCTGACCAAAAGTGTTCTGAAGATGATATGCCTGTATTCTATTCTTCAGCCGAAAGTTTTGATTGCACACTCGTAAAAGGTTCAAGTTTAGACGACATCGACGAAAATGCCGTTTCTTATTACCGAAAACTTCGTGAGAAAGTGAACCCCCATGCTGAAGAGCTAGCATACGATGACACTAATTTACTCTTGGCATTAAGAGCTTGTGAGAAAGACAGGTCGGGTGCTTATGTGCTTACTTACACGGGATTGATTGTTTTCGGCAAGTCAATGGCGTTGCGCCGACTAATGCCAGCCTTGCGTGTCGATTATATCCGAGTTCAGGGTAACAGATGGATTGAGAATCCCGATAGACGTTTCGAGTCGACGATTGACATGCGTGGCGCATTTATTCTTTTGGTGAACCGTGCATTGAATGCAATAACAGATGATTTGCCCAAAGGCTTTGAACTTAAAGACGGCAACCTGCAAGCTTCAACACCTGTTGACATTCCAAATGACACCTTGCGTGAGGCTATTGTCAACGCATTCATTCACCGTTCATTCAGGGTAAACCAGCCCATTCAGATAATCAGGTATTCGAATCGTTTGGAAATCATAAATCCTGGATATTCGCTGAAATCGCCAGAGCGACTTGGCGAGCCTGGCTCCGAATTGAGAAACCAGTATATCAGTTCCATATTCCACGAAACCAACTTGGCTGAAACCAAAGGCTCAGGCATCAAAACAATGCGTGAACAGATGAAAAAGGCGAAGTTGATGCCTCCAACATTTGAGTCAAGCAGGGAAAACAATCAATTCACGACCCGCTTGCTGTTCCATCATTTATTGGGAAAAGACGATATCGAATGGCTTTCGTTGTTTGCTAAATATGAATTGAATAACGAACAGAAGTTGTCGTTGATTTTCATCCGTGAATTGGGTGCTATTGATAACATTACTTATCGTCAACTAAATAGTGATATTACATCTAGAAAAGCAACAGTTGACCTTCATCGTATGTGCGAAAATGGTTTGTTTGAATTGAGAGGACAGAGAAGAAATGCCTATTATGTTGCTGGACAAGAATTTGTGTGGCTTAATAGTAATAGTAGAGCTAAAGACCTTAATGGTAGAGCCGATGAGAAAATGTATGGAGGTGACGGAGAAATGTATAGAGCTGACGGAGAAAATGGTAGAGCTGACGGAGAAATAAGTAGAGCTGACAGAGAAAATGGTAGAGCTGACAAAGAAAATGGTAGAGCTGACAAAGAAAATGGTAGAGCTTTACCAAAAGAATTATTACAAAAATGCAAAAGTCTCAAAAAGTGGGAATCTTCTGAAAAAATGAAGGGCATAGTTTTAGAATTGTGTGCATTCATGCCTTTAAGTCTCAATGACATTGCCAAAATAATCAATAGGAGATCCCACTCTGTCAGATACCTATATATAAATCCTCTTATTGAGAGTGGAGAGCTCTTCTACACCATCCCCGAAATGCTCAACCATCCCAACCAAAAATACACCACAAAGAAAAAAACAACAGATTAAAATTATTATTTTCATCCAAAAATACTATGGCAGAGAAATACAATGCTTCAAATTTTCCTTTAGAACAAATCCTTGGCTTTATCAAATCTGGACAGATTGCCATTCCTGAAATACAACGTCCTTTCGTGTGGAAACCGAAACAAGTAAGAGATTTGATAGACTCGCTATATATGGGTTATCCGACCGGTTACCTGATTATTTCGCAAAGTCCTGATATGAGGTTGAAAGATGGGAGTGTATCTGTCGGAAAACAAATTCTTATTGATGGCCAACAGCGAGTTACGGCTTTAATGACCGCGATTGTTGGCATGGAGGTGTTGAATAGTAATTTTAAGAAGAAGCGCATCAAGATTTCATTCAATCCCCTTGCAAATCCCGACGAGGAAGAAGAATTGTTCAAAGTACAAGACAATGCCATTTTGAAAGATAAGCGTTGGATTCCTGACATTGCAGATGTGTTCAAATCCGATTTCGATTTATGGCAATTTGTCAATCAGTATTGTGAAAACAATCCTGAAATCAGTGGGAGTCAACTGAATAATATTCTAATGCGGCTTATTGATATCAAAAATAGACAAATCGGAGTAATTACTCTGAGCAAAGACCTGAATATTGATGAAGTCACAGAAATATTTATTCGTATCAATAGCCAAGGAGCAAAGCTGAATCAGGCGGACTTCGCTATGTCGAAGATTGCAGCAAATGTTGAATATGGGGGGAATACATTACGTAAAGCCATTGACTATTTCTCGCATCTTGCGGTTGTCCCTGACTGGTACAATGATATGACCAAAGATGCTGAATTCATGCAAACAATCTATGCTGCAAAATTGAAGTGGCTTAAAGATGACAGGGAAACAATTTTTGACCCTGATTATAACGACATTTTGCGAATCTCATTTATGTATAAATTTGGCAGGGCAAAACTGAAAGATTTGGTGAGCCTGTTGGGAGGAAGAGACTTTTTGACACGTGAATACAAAGAAGAAATTGCAGAGGAATCTTTTTCCAAACTGACCGATGGCATGGTTGATTTCATGAACCAATACACTTTTTCCAATTTTGTATTGGCAATGAAATCAGCAGGATACATTTCCGAAAAACTCATCAACTCTCAGATGACACTCGATTTTGCATATATGCTTTATCTGCTGTTGAATGCCGACACTTCTGTTGACAAAAGTCAAATCAAGCATTATGTCACGAAATGGTATGTTATGTCAGTGCTTACCAATCGATATATAGGCTCTCCAGAAACAGTGATGGATTTTGATTTAAGAAGAATTAAAGAGAGAGGGTTTACTGCGTTTTTCTCGGAAATAGAAAAAGGTAATCTTCATGAGCAGTTTTGGGAAGTGACACTTGTACAACGGTTGGAGACCTCTGTGGTGAATAGTCCATTCTTTAATACATTTTTGGCTGCACAGATTTATTTTGGCGATAACGCATTGTTTAGTAATGGAACAAAAATAGGTTATTTAATAAACATTATTGGAGATGTACATCATGTTTTCCCAAAACAATATCTTCGCAAAAATGGCATTGATGACAAGTCTGCATACAATCAGATTGCTAATTTCACATATCTTGACACACAAGTAAACAAAGAAATCGCAGACGAGGCTCCGAATGTGTATTTTAATGAGGCTTTTGAAAAATGCAAAGATGGTGTCGCTTTGTTTGGTAACATCGCAGATCCCCAAGTGTTAAAGGATAATTTGGAGGCAAATTGTATTCCGCATGAAATCATTAACATGGATGCCTTTCAATATGATTCTTTCTTGGCCGAGAGGAGAAAACTGATGGCTAAAAAGATAAAGGATTACTACTATTCTTTGTAGTTTGTTTTTCAATCAAGGAGACTAAAACGAACTATCCATAAATATTCTTTGACTAATAAAAAAATACAACCAATATGAAAAAACTATCCATTATTCTCATTTTCCTGGCCATAAGCCTTCTCTCCAACGCCAATCCTGTCTCAGTAAAAAGCCCCGACGGCCAACTTGAACTGAAATTCGAAGTCGTCAATGGCATTCCACAGTATTCCCTCGACCATGCCGGCAAGCCCGTAGTACTGCCCTCAAAGATGGGCTTCACCCTCGAATGGCGCGACGACCTCGCCCATGCCTTTGTGCTGAAAGACACGAAATACAGCACCTTCGACGAGACCTGGGAACCCGTCTGGGGCGAAGAGGCTCAAATCCGCAACCACTATAACGAGATGCTCGTCACCCTCGAGCAGCCTATTGGCAGCGTGAAAAGCATGGATCATTCGACGGAAACGAAAGCCACGGTGATGCAGATCCGCTTTCGACTTTATGACGACGGTCTCGGCTTCCGCTATGAGTTCCCAATGGAGAATGCCTTGGTCTATTTCTGGATCAAGGAAGAACTGACCGAGTTTGCTATGACGGGCGACCACAAGGCCTGGTGGATCCCGGGCGACTACGACACACAGGAATACAACTTCACCGAGTCGCGGCTGTCACAGATCCGCGACCTGTGGGAAGCAGGACACAAAGACGGTGGCTGGCCCTGGACAGGATTCTCACACACAGGCGTGCAGACCGCCCTCCAGATGAAGACCGATGATGGCCTCTACCTCAACATCCACGAAGCCGCCACCCTCGACTACCCCACTATGCACCTTGAATTGAACGACACGACGATGGTGTTCCGTGCTTGGCTCTCACCTGATGCCACGGGCTACAAAGGCCGCCTGCAAGCCCCTTGCACCTCACCTTGGCGTACGGTAATGGTGACGACCTCGGCCACCGATGCCCTCGCCTCGCGTCTGATCCTCAACCTCAACGAGCCCTGTGTCCTGGAAGACGTCAGTTGGATTCACCCTGTGAAATACATGGGTGTGTGGTGGGAGATGATTTCGGGAAAAAGCACCTGGGCCTACACCAACGACTTCCCCTCTGTGAAACTGGGAGAAACTGACTATGAACACGCCACCCCCAACGGCACCCACGGTGCCAACAACGCCAACGTGCGCCGCTATATCGACTTTGCCGCCGAAAACGGTTTCGACGCTCTGCTCATCGAAGGCTGGAATATCGGCTGGGAAGACTGGTATGCCAAACAAAAGGACTACGTCTTCGACTTCCTAACGCCTTATCCCGATTTCGACCTGCCAGCATTGAACAAATACGCCCACGAAAAGGGAATCCGCCTCATCATGCACCACGAAAGCTCTGCATCGACATTGAATTACGAGCGCTGGATGGAGATGGCCTATACTTTGATGAACCAATACGGCTATGATGCTGTGAAGGGCGGCTATGTGGGCACCATCATCCCCTTTGGCGAAGGCCACTACAGCCAACCCATCAACAACCACTACCATTATGCCATCGTGGAGGCCGCCAAGCACCATATCATGGTGAACTCACACGAGGCAGTACGCCCCACCGGCCTCTGCCGCACTTGGCCCAACATGATTGGCAACGAGAGCGCGATGGGCACTGAGTTCCGTGAGCGTATCAACCCTGGTCACACCACCATCTTGCCGTTCACGCGCCTGCAAGGCGGTCCGATGGACTACACCCCGGGTATCTTTGAGACCGATATGGGTAAAATCGTGTCGTGGGGTAAAAAGATGCAAATCACCATTTGCAACCAGTTGGGCCTGTATGTGACTTTCTACTCGCCCTTGCAGATGGCTGCCGACTTCCCTGAGCATTATGCACAATTCATGGATGCCTTCCAGTTCATCAAAGACGTTGCTGTGGATTGGGACAAGACCCTGTATCTTGAAGCCGAGCCTGGCGATTATATCGTCACTGCACGTCACCCGAAACTCTCCACCCTGAACAAAGCCGCTGAAGGTGTCGGCACCTTGCGTGACGGCAAGAAAGATGTGGTTTCCAATGCCACCAAATTCGTCTATGCATTGCCTGAGAACGCCACCGCTGAAGATTTGAAGAACGCCCAACCGCACGATGTGTGGTACGTAGGCGGCATTACCGATGAAAATGCACGTGAGGTCACAGTGAAACTTGATTTCCTGAAGCCTGGTATGAAATACGAAGCCACCATCTATGCCGATGCCAAAGATGCCAGCGGTATTCCCGATGAGCATTACAACGCACAGGCCTACACCATCACGAAGAAGACGGTGACGGCCAAATCTACGCTGAAACTCCGCATGGCACCCTGCGGCGGCTTCGCGGTGTCGTTGCGCTCGCTTTGATGCTGGAAATTAGAACACTATCACAGCTCCACCGCCTTTGGCCAGGTGGAGCTTTATTTTGTTACCCATCACTTGGATTTGTTCTGCCACATAGTCCTTGGCCACACGGTTAGCGTTGATGCCGTCGCGGAAGATTTGTCCCGACTTGGCTCCAAAGTTGGGCAAGACTGAAAGGTCGAGATAAAGGTCGCGTTCTTCCCAATTCGTGATAGCCCCTACATACCAACGGAAATCTTTGCGGCGAGCGATGACGAGGTATTCACCCACTTTTCCGTCGAGAACGACGGTCTCATCCCAAGTGGTGGGCACGTTGGCGATGAACAGTGTGCATTCATCCTCGTTGAGATAGTTGCTCGGACTGTCGCAGAGCATATTGAAGGGGGATTCAAAGATTACATATTCAGCCAATTGGCGGCAGCGTGTTCCCTGACTCATCGGCTCAGTATAAATGGCGGCAAAGTTGTTCTTCTGAGCGTTCTTCATTGCGCCTTGGGTGTAGTCCATCGGGCCTGCCACCATACGGATGAAGGGGATGGTGACTTCGTTGAGAACGAGGTCGCTCTCGTTGTCCCATTTGGCTTGTTCGAGGCCGTACACGCCCTCATGGTTCAACACATTAGGATAGGTGCGATGCAATCCCGTGGGCTTGTAAGCACCGTGAAAATCAACGAAAAGATGATGACGGGCGGCGGTTTCAGCCATGCGATAATAAAAGTCGACAATCATCTGGTCGTCACCATCCATGAAGTCGACCTTGAAGCCTTTTACTCCCATGTCGGCATAATGTTGGCAAACATGTTCCATATCCTTGTCGATGGCGGCATAGCCCACCCAAAGCACGATGCCCACATTACGCTCTGCGCCGTAGTCCACCAGCTCCTTGATGTCGATTTCGGGCACCACTTGGAAAAGGTCGGCTTGTTTGTTGACGGCCCAGCCTTCATCCAAGATGACGTATTCGATGCCGTATTGCGAGGCAAAGTCAATATAATATTTATAGGTGTCGTTGTTAATGCCCGCAGGGAAATCAACGCCATAGATGTTCCAAGCGTTCCACCAGTCCCAAGCCACTTTGCCAGGCTGGATCCACGAAACATCCTCCACACGGCTCGGCGTGGCCAAGAGATAAACCAAATCGCTGTCGGCCAGTTCCTTGTCATTTTCGGAAATGACGATGCAACGCCATGGGAACGAACGTCTACCTTCCACTTTGGCAATGTAGTTCTCGCGTTCTTTTACAATCCATTGCAGGTTGTTGTGGCCGCCTTGTTCGCGGGTCTTGGGGTAGCCTGCATGGACGGCTGATAGACCGTTGCCTCCATTTGCATTACGGAGATACAACCCCGGGAAGTCTTCCAAGTCGGCTTCGGTTATGACAGCTTTCTTACCGTCTTTGAGTTGGACCAATAAAGGCAGGAAGGCCAGTTTCATCGAGTCCATTTGACTTAATGTAGTAGCCGTGTAGGTGTTCTCAAACGAGTTATAAAACTGCTGGCTGATGAGGTCGCCTTCTTGTCCGGAGCGTCTGAGGACATACGGCACAAGTACTTGATAATCTGCGTTAAAATTAAAGTCTGCGGTCTCGTTTTCTATAATAACAGGCTTGTTGAATTCGGTCATGAAACGGTAGGCTACACCCTCGTCGTAGGCACGAAAGACGACCTTATAGTTGCCTTTCATGTTCAGCGTCAGTTCTTCATAAACCTCTGGAATCTGGGCGCGTTTGTAAAAGGGAGCTCTCACGCTTTGGTTGACGGAACGAGTTGTTGCACTCTTAATGACAGGCTTTGTGCCAAGCAGCTTGCCATCCGTCAGTTTCATCCCGATGGCTGAAGGTGCCAAGACGCAGGTGCCGCCGTGCGTAACGGCATAAGTGAGTTGCTCGCCCGCTTCAATTGTCACAGTGATGTCTTTGTCGGGCGATTGCAATGTGTATTGCTTTTGGGCGAACGCGCTCACGCAAAGCATAATGAGCGTAAAGAGGAGGAGTTTTTTCATGTTGGTATAGTTTTATGCAGGCAAAAATAGAAATTTTTGCAGCACTTCACAAAAAAAAGCCACCGAAATCGCTTTCGATGGCTTTGTCATTGTTGGTGTTTATAGCTTAATCTCGACGCCGACGCTCCTGAACTTGTCCGTCGTGACCCCAGGCTTGTACTCGGGCAGAAGGTTGGTGAAGACCCTCAAACCATGGATGATGCCAAGATGCTGTGTGTTGAAGCTGAGACCTACTTCCAATTTCCATGGATTGAATACGTCAACTTTTTCTTTTGTTCGTGAGAACAGTTTGGTGGGATCAGTGGTGGATCTGAGATGTTCTCCCAACAATCGGGCGCAATAGAAGTCCAAAGAAAGGCTTTCCGTTCCACGTTTCCCTAAGTAATAGTTCACGGTAACTGGAATACCCAAATAGTTATATGTAAGCTTGTTGCGCTGAAAATCCTCTTGCCCGTCAATTACGACCAACTCATTGTTTTCATACTTCACCTGATGGCACAACGACTTATTGTTGCTATTCCATAGAAGTCCAGTCCTGATGCCACAACGATTACCGAGTTTGAAATAGGTGCTCATACCTATTTTTACCGACAAGGTAGTGCTCTGCAAAAAGGGACTGTTGGGGTTTGTAGGTCTGTTGCCGTAAAGAATGCCAATGCCTGCATCGACAGAAAGCGCGTCATTCCATATCTTTCTGCGGTCGGTGGTGACCAGTTCGCCATCCACTTTCTTGGTCTTAATTACCCTACAATCCTTATGCATATATGGCCAATCATCAGTGTTTTCAGATTCATAAAGTGTGATTTTGCCTTGCAGGATGTTGGTGCCATGTTGAAAGACGCCTGCATAAGTATTCACCACAGCATCACCTTCACCCGAAATGGTATCGATAGTCAATTGGGCATGGTCCCAAATCTTTATTCCAGGCGAGTTTTCTGGGTTGGGAATGTGATAATGCCGGACGTGAAAGCTTGAGAACCTGGAAAGGTTGAGGTTGGTCCAGTCCTCCGGTACAGTTGCTGAGGATGCAACGACATAATCCGCTTCGGCCGTTGCATTGTTCAAAAGGTTGATTTGCCCGAAGGTCATAGGGCCTTCAATCTCCACCACGGTGCCTCGGGGCAACTGGGTGTTCTCAAGTATGGTCAAAGTTTGGTCTTTGACGTTGCAGAGTTGCACATTGTAGGCCCGTGCCGCCAAATCCTCTTCGGTGATGATGGCCACGCGGTAGCCGCTGTCGGCCTCATGGTGAATCAGATGGACATCCCATCCTGAACTGATTTCCAGCTTGTTGATGCGTTGGTTGATGTTTTGTTCGATGGCGACTTCTTCTTGGGCGAAGCCTATTTGTGCAGCCAAAAGAATGGCTAATGATAAAATGATGCGTTTCATGGTTTCCAAGTTTTAATTGAGTTTGATTTCCAAGGCCAGCGATCCGTTTTTCATGTTCGGGTCTTGCGGCTGACCGAATAAGGTCCTGTCTTCCGTGACAGGTTTGGTGAAGAATTCGGGGTCCTTCTGACATTCGTAGCACACCAGGTTGAGGCTCCGGATGACTCTCCGCTGGGGCTTTTGAACGGCTGAAGGCGTTTCGTTTTCAGTGGGTATGGTGTTGGATCCAATATTCGTAGTGTCATGGGGTTCCGTCGGCTTGACCTCGGCAAGCATGGGCTGTTCTACCACTTCTTCGATGATTTGTGTCTTTGGCTTCTCTTTCTTCATCGGGGCGTTTTGTGGGACGACGGGTGTCTCTTCTGCCAAGTAGGTTTCGTTAGCAACGGGTTGTTCAAACACGGCATCGTTCACCTCGGTCTTGACGGAATCAACGGTTTTCGTTGTTTCAACAAGGATTTCCTGTTCCATCTCGGGTGTCTGTTTCGTGTTCGGTTTGACGAGCAGCCAAAGCAGAAGGCATGCGGCAGCGGCACCCAGGGCCCACCATATCGGGGTGAGTGTTCTATGCTTGTGCGGCATGGCAACCGTTTTTTCTTCATCGGCAAGACGGTCAATCAGATCGCCAAGTTCCTTTTGTCGGCGGGCGTTCTTCCCGTGTTCTTCCAGGCTGTCGAGCAGCTGGCGGACTTCCTCGTTCATTTCGTTTTCAGTATTCATCCTTGTTTCTCCTTATATTGTTTTATGGCTTCACGCAACGACTTGTAGGCGCGCGACAGCGTTGCATACACATGGGTGCTACTCATGCCCGTCGCCTTTTCGATTTCTTCCACGCTGAGACCGTCCTCGTATTTCATCAAGATGGCATCGCGTTGGCGCTGGGGCAGTTGCTCGACGAGTTTTCGGGCCAGTCGATAGCGTTCCTCGTTATCGTCCTGCGGTGGCTCGGCAAGCATTAGGCTATCCGTATCGATAGGCACGGTGGGTCGTTGTTTCCTAAGCAAGTCGATGCTGCGCCGCTTCACTATGGTCAGGCTGAGTTTTTCCATGTCCTGGCTTTTTATCGTCGCGCGTTGTTCCCAAAGTGTGATGACGGTTTCTTGAACGGCATCCGCTGCGCTGTCGGCATCGCCGATGATGCTCTCGGCGGTCCGCTGCAATCGGGGTTGCAGTCGCAGGATGTCTCGTTTGAACTCTTCGGTCGTCATTACCTTCGGTCGTTTGCTATTATATCGTGGAAACGACCGAAATCTTACATTTTTTGGAAAAAAGTCAAAAGAATTGGATGGTTTTTGGGAAAAAGTGTTGTCTATAGGCAACACTTTTTATTTAAAAATGTTGGTACCAACATTTTTAAAAAGACAACGGTGACTTCAAAGTGGATGCCAAATATCATTTCGAAATCAGTGGCAAGGACAAGGGTTTCACCCAAATAGCGGATTTGCCTGATTCCTACATCTTTGCCGATGACATCGAGTTGCCCATAGGAGCCAAACTGCCTCTTGGATGCTGGGTTTTTTGTATTAAATTCTATTTCTTCTTCCTTACCAGCACGGCAATCCCCAACAAAACCACTACTCCGCCGCCAAGAACCCAAAGCCAAGGGAAGCCCTTTCCTGTTTCCTCAATCGCACCAAGCGTTTCAGGTTCAGGATCCACATAATAGATGTACTTCCCCTCGCGGATGAGTTGCTGTGTGTAGTTTAAGATGGAGTCGCCGTGGGTAAAGGAAAGCTCCTCGGGCGTGAAATTGACGGGATAGTCAGGCAGCACGCCGCGACCGAAGGGAAAACGCGCGTTCACCACAGTATCCGCCACAATCTTGATCATCGGAATCTGCACGGTGATTCCAGAAACGGGCATCATATATTGCGTGAAATGCTCGGCTTTCATCTGATGGTAAGTCGAACCAGTCTCGCGTCCGACCAGCACTCCCCTGTTTTGCTTTTTCACATAGCCTGCAAAGGACGTGGAAGCCGAAAACGAGGCCTCGTTTGTCAGCACATACAGTCGCCCCTTGTAGTTGACCAAACTGTCAGGCTCGACCCATTCCGGCTCGTTCTTCACGAAACCCTCACCATTGGGAAGCGGCTCATATTCAGCGAAAACACCCATCGGTTCCTCGTCCACGGGACAACTGCCGCCGAAGCATTTGAAGCCGCCTCTTTTGTTCACAAACCGATAGAGCGAGGTGCAGAACGGCTTTTGTGCGAGGTAGGAATAAATCGTTTCCATCACTTCGCGCGGGCCGCCGTAATTGTCGCGCAGGTCGATGATGAGGTTAGGAATGCTGTCGGCAATGATTTGTGAGAAAATTGCCCTAACGCTATCTTCCTGCATTTCGTCTAATTCAAAAGTGCGAATGTCGAGATAAGCCGCTGAATCCGAGAGTTTTTCATACTGGAAAAGTGCTTTTTCATCGACATGGAAATGATGGTATGCATATTCTATCCACTTCGGTTCGCGAGCAGGGTCTTTGCGTCCCATCTGCTCAAAACGCTTCGTCTCGCCATCGGCAAAAGTGACGGTGATATTGCAATCTTTTGCGATTTGTTCACAAAAATAATTGTCCATTCCATAAATCAGTACAAGATCTCCGCAGCTCTTCACATAGCCATCGGAAGCTTCATCAAACCCCAATAACATGGTTTTCAGAGAATCGGCTGGGATACCGTTCACCGAAACTACCTTCTTGCCGAGATAGTCTTTGTATTTCGGAATGGCTCGCCACACCTGAAGGGTGTCGTTGAACCAGCCCAACAGCACCGAGGTTGGCATAGTAACGCCCTTCATTTTCGATTGGGAAATGATGGAAGTATGGCTATCACGCACTTTGGAAATCACCGAGCGTACCATCACTTCAAAGTCGCCGACAGGAATGGTTTCGCCTATCGTGGCCTTCTTTCGGGCGAGAAAAGCATCAAACTCGTCTTTCGGGGTATAATCGTAAAATCCAGGAAAGGCATCCTCAAAGGCTTCCATCAGTCCGTCGAGGTCGGCAACGGCCTCATCGCGCGTCAGTTGGGTCTTATTGTTCGCCTTGGGCGGGATGAATGTGGTTTTCAGGCCGAAAGGTGTCATCGGGTCAACGGCTTGCGAGTTTTTCGAGATACTGATCACCACGCAAGGCTCCTTGATGCGCTTGTAATAATAGCCCACGGTGCCTAACACATCGCCCCGATGCACGGTCTCGCCCGTCTTGAACAGCCGCAGCGGGCGCATACCGCTCACGTGCACCTCTCGTCCGTCGGCAACGCGAATGGAAACACTTGTGTTCATATAACGAATCTTTTCCGGCGACATTCCCCACTCGATGAACAGAAGTGAGTCTTGCTCGAAGTTGCCCGTTTGTTGGTTAAATACATCAATGGAACAACTGAAACTGTTGCTGTAGAGAATGTTGGCGTGCGTGATAGTCCCATCCACGGGGCAAAGCACGGGCGTCCAAAAAGGCGCACCAATAATCAAACGGTCAAAATTCAACTCGGCTTGGGTCACACCATCGGCCACGCCTATGTAGTCTTGTGGGCGGTAAAGGATGTCGTCGCCGGCCTTTTTGTCTAAAGACAGAGCGACAGGCCAAAGGTAGTTGTCTTGGGCGAAAGCAAAGTTGCTGGCAAGAAGCAGTAGGATGAAAATTTGGAAGTTCTTACGCATAGTGAATTGTTTTTGAAATGACGAGGCAAAACTACCACCTTTGTCAAGCTGTTGAATGGGCAGTCCAAACTTTTTCAGGGTTGGAAAATTGTAATGTTTTGGGAATGAATAGGTTAAAGGTCGATTTAGTCCAAACTTTTACTGAAAGAAGTCCAAGGGATTTGGCTATTTTACTACCTATTTCATCCTATCCAAAAGATGTTGCGGAAGCATTTTGGTATTCCAAACATCCACAATATAGATGGTCTGATGTTCTTCGTCGAAACAAAACATTCAACATCCATACTGTTTAAGCAATTCGTATGAATGTCTCATTACATCGGCATGAAGCACCACTTCACCATTGGCGATGCCTCTCTCCGCTTCTTGGATTCTGCGATGAGCTTCCTCGGAAGTCAATGGAGCATAATCCAACACTTCCAATTCTTGTTCTTCAAAATAATCGGCATCTCTCATCTTGATAGGCGTTTTTATCGCTGCAAAAATAAACAATTATTTTGAAAAGTCAGTGCTTTTCATGCCGCTATCCATCTTTTTTCGCACTCGACCCCGCATTTTATCCACCATATTGACGGTAGTTCCAAGATAATCCGCTTCCTCTTGCCGCGAGACCTTGAAATGAGAGAGGATGAAGGATTTCTTCTCGTCCTCGTCCAAATCGGGGTATTTTTGTCCGAGGGTTTCCCAAAGACCAGGGTATTTCTCCTCCACCACAGCAAGCATCGCCTTCCAATGGTCCTTTTCACCGAAAACAGAATGCTCCAAGTCATTGAGCAAATTGGCTTTCTTACTGTTGTTCAAGTAGATATCTAACAACATCATCGTTTGTTGCTCCTTGTCCAAGGCCTCCGAAAGGCGCTCGGCATAGTCCTGCTGGATTTGCTCGTGTTCGGCATCCTTTTGCGCCAAGGCTTGGTTCTGCTGCTTGAAGTGGAACAACTCTGCGTTGATTTTCGCCTCTTGTTTCCGTTTTCTTGCCAATCGGACCTGCGAAACCAACAAAGCCGCCAAAACCAAGGCCGCCACCCCACTGATAAGGATGATGATGCGCTGCTTACGAATGATTCTCTCATTCAATTCGTTCTGCATCACGGCACTATCATATTGATGGCTGATGAGAGCAAGGTTGTTCTCTCGCCGCTCTATCTCTGCATGAACATTACCAGTTTCAAATTGATTGATGTATTTATAAGCTTTTTCGAAGTCGCCTCGTTCTTCGGCAAAACTGGCAAGATCGCCATAATAAATCCATGTATCATCTTTGGACTCTACCTTGTTGACAAGTTCTTCCAACTTCCCGTAGTAATAAGCCGTAGAATCTAAGTCACCCAACTCATAGAAGATGTTACTCATGCCGTGGTAATAAAACATCCATAAATTGTCGTCCATCATATTAGGAAGGCGAACTTGCATAAATTGGCGGAGATAGTCGGCAGACTTTTCGCGTTTCCCTGCGTTGAAACACATCGCATAAAACGCTGAAAACACATTGCTTTTTGTTTCCACTGAGCCACTTTTTTCGGCGTAGGCCAATGCTTGGTTCAGATACATCTCGGCAGTATCGTATGCTCTATGGAATTGATAGAAATCCCCCAACTCTCTCAGTGCATCGGCACGATTGACGTAATCGTCACCAAAGCCTTCTGCGGCAGCCTTCAGTAAGGAAACAACTTCTTCTTTATCGCCGTAATAACCTAGATTTGCAGCAATACTAAACCGCGCATGTGCCACCGTCAGCGTGTCATTTGCCAATAGGCCATAATGCTCAGCGTCCTTAAAAAATTGCAAAGCCTCAGCCTTGTTGCCGGAATCCAATTGGATGCGAGCGTTTTCCAAGGCATCGCGGGCGACTTGCCGTGCATCGCGAGGTGTGGTGTGGCAACCGATGAAGACAAGGGTTGTTAAAGTGAAAAGTATGGTTTTCAGAAGGTTTCGCATAGTGTAAGTTTTTAATTCTTCCAAAAACCGCGAGAAAACAGGGTAATCAACGAAAACAGCTCTACTCTGCCGAGAAGCATCAGCAACATAAGGAGCCATTTGTCGAAGAACGAGAAACCTACATACGAGCCACCGGGTCCCACACCGCCGATACCTGTGCCAACGTTGCTCAAAGATGCCACCGAGGCACCCAGGGCGGTGTTGAAGTCGGAGCCTGTGAAGAGCAGCAGGATGCCTCCTGTGATGAAAACGAGGAAATAGATAATGATAAAAATCGTATTCTTATAGACGCCACTCGTTGAGATGGCTTTGCCGTTAACCTTGACGGGCAGCACTGCATTGGGATGGATGATACGCTTCAGCTCCAATACTGAGTTTTTGACGAATATCAGATGACGAAACAGTTTTACGCCGCCCGAAGTAGAGCCAGAGCAGGCTCCGATGAACATGAACAAAAACAATATGACCCAAAGGAACGAAGGCCAGGCGGTGTAATCGCTTACGAAAAACCCGGTTGTGGTTATTGAGGAAATGACGCTGAAAAAAGCCTCACGAAACGAGGTGCCAAAACTGTGGTGCGCCGCGAAAAACAACACAAAGCCAATACCCAAACTGGCCACCACGATGGACAACAGTAATTGACGAAACTCCTGATTCCTCAAGATAGTGAACGATCTCCAACTCAAAGAAAGCAGCAACAACGAGAAGTTGCAGCCCGACAGCACCATAAAGATGCTTACCACCACCTGAGAATAGTTGGAAAAGGCTCCCATATTGGCTGTGCGTGTCGAGAACCCACCCGAACTGATAGTGGTCATAGAGTGGCATAAGGCATCGTAAAGATCCATATCGCCAAGATAGAGCAACAAGGTTTCCAACAATGTGAAAAAGAGGTAAATGCCCCAAATGCGCCATACGGTATGCAGAATGCGCGGATGCAGTTTGTCGTAGGTGATGCCGTTAATCTCGGAGATGAAAAGCTGCATTCCGCTCATGCTCAAATAAGGCAAGATGGCGATACTGAAAACGATGATGGCCAGACCGCCAAGCCATTGCGTCATACTGCGCCAAAAGAGGATGTCTTTCGGAACAGCTTCGATGTGGGTGAGGATGGTGGCACCCGTGGTGGTGAACCCGGAGAGTGCCTCGAAGAAACCATCGGTGAAATTGGGCACACTCTTGCTGAGCAGATAAGGCATTGCACCGAAAAGCGAAAGCACGAGCCAAGAGATGCAGACAATGAAAACGCCGTCGTGAGAGGTCGTTTTTTCGTTTTTGTAGGGTCGCGTTGCGATGATGAGGATGACACCGGTGAGCAAAGTAATCAATGCCGAGAAAGGCATACTGAAAACATACAGCCCGTGATGAAAATAGGTCACGGGAAGCACCATCATCATGAAGATGCTTTCCATAAGCAGCAGAAAGCCTTCAATCCGTAGCACCAAGGGGATGTTTATTTTGCTCTTGAATTTCATGGTTTAATGGAACAGCCTTTCAACGGCAGGAATGGCATTGGGCAGGGCCAACACCACCACTTGGTCGTCGGTCTCGATTTGGAAATCTTCAGTGGCGATGTAGCTCTCGCCGTCGCGGGTGATGCCGCAGATGATGGCATCAGTGGGCATGGCTAATTGGCCTATTGCTTTGCGAGTCACAGCCGATCCGGCCCTGACCTCAAACTCCACGATGTCGGCATCGATGCCACTGAGGCTCTTCAAGGTGGAGACTTTGGCTCCGAGGGTGTATTTCACCATATAGCTGGCTGCGATGAGTTTCTTGTTGATGATGGAGTCGATGCCGATGTTCTGCGAGATGTCGATATAGTCGATGTTCTCGACGAGGGCGATGGTCTTCTTCACGCCAAACGACTTGGCTTGCAGGCAGGTGAGGATGTTGGTCTCGGTGTTGTCGGTGACAGCGATGAAGGCATCCATATCCTTAATACCCTCGTCCTCAAGCAGGTCGAGGTTGCGGGCATCGGCATTGACCACTAAGGCCTCAGAGAGGTAGTTGGTCAAATCCATGCAACGCTCTTTGTCCATCTCCAGAATCTTGATGTCCAGCTCATTCTCCAGACGCTTGGCAGTGATCCGGCCTACGCGTCCTCCACCTACAATCATCACATTGTGGACTTGAATTTGCTTCTTGCCGCTCAACCGGATAATGTCCTTGATAGCGTGGGGCTTGGTGACAACATACACCATATCGGCCACTTGAAACACCTCTTCGCCTTGAGGAATGAAGGTACTTTGGCGACGGTGGATAGCAGCCACACGGAATTCGATATGCTCATATTGGTTGGTGACTTCGTTAACGGTCTTGCCAAGAATTTCGGCTTCAGGCTCAAGTTTGACCATAAAGAGCTGCAGGTTGCCGCCTGCAAAGTCGTAGGTCTCGGATGAGGCATTCTTTTTCAGCAACGAAATAATTTCCTGTGCGGCTATGTCTTCAGGAGACAACAATCCATCGATGCCGAGGTCTTGATACATGCGCCATACTTCGGGACTCAGGTTCTCCATCGTGTTGACGCGGGCGATGACCTTTTTGGCACCGAGCTTCTTGGCGATGATGCCCGTCAGCAGGTTGATGTGCTCGTCGTGCAGCACAGCGATGACGAGGTCGGCGCGTTTCACATTGGCGCGTTGCAGCACCGCAGTCGAGGTAGAGTCGCCCGTGATGGTCATCAGGTCGCTGTGCGATTCCATCATCTTCAGCAGCTCCTCATGCGGGTCGACGATGGTGATATTATGGTTGCTGCGCACCAAGGCTTCCGCCAAGTGCATCCCTACTTCTCCGTCTCCAGCTATTACTATGTTCATTTCATTTTACTTTATAAAAGTGCAAATATATAGATTTTCCCCAAATAATCACCAAATATCCGACCAAGTGACGGAAATCACGTGGTTGGTGGACTTTTCGCCTTCTTTGAAGACATTGGCCATTCCGAAGGTATACCTCACTTCGATGAACCAGTAGCTGACGGCAGCGGTGACGCCATAGTCGAAGCGGTTGAAACTGCCTTTTTCCCATGGGAGGATGTATTGTGTTGTGGGCTTGCTTTTCACCTCATATACGCTGTTGCCTCCTATGCAGAAACCAAATTGAGGCCCGATGCGCAGTCTCGGAATCTTCGATTCGTCTTCGTCGTCCTCGGTCCATTTTCGAAGGTAGACGGTAAGCAGCAAGGGCATGTTGATGTAGTGCGACTTTTCAAGATAGCGAACAGCGGTTCCACTGGCATCCAGACCTTTTTTCGAACTCGTGCCTTGCCGTGAATAGATGATGTCGATTTCTCCTCCGATGATGGTACGCTTGGGGATAAGTGCAATGCGCACACCCGCTGTGAAGTCCACACGGAACTGAGTGCTGTCGTTTCCGTTGATATTCATGGTGGAAAGCACAGGCCCCAGAATGAGACCTCCTCCAATTTTCTGAGCCATCAGAGAAGGAGCCAAAAGGAAGAACGAGAGGACTATGAGGAACCTTTTCATGACTTGTGTGGTGATTTTAGGGGCAAAGCATCCCGTAACTTTGCGAAAGGTTTTTCTATAAATATATATAAGGTGTAGGCTGCCGCAAAAACCAAAACCCAGTAGACGGGATAGGCTATGGTGTATCGGCTGATGAAGTTCGGGAAACTCGTCTCAAGGATTTGCAGCAGCAGCAAATTGGTGAGAAACATCGCGTAAGAAAGGATGCTGACACGCGAAATGAAGCCTCCCAAACGGGTCTTGTAGGATTTCCATTTCGTAAGTAACGGAAACCATAATGCTATGGCCATTGCTGAAATCGTCAGGTACAAGGCATCGTAATAAAAAGTGCCTGGTGTACGTGGAATGATTCGCGTGGTGATGAAAACAGCTAATCCGACGACAAAACAGGCCAACGCGTGGCGCTCCCATTGCTTCGGAAAGTAGCACATCACCCAAGCGGCAAACACTCCTATATATATATTATCGGTGCGGGAGATTACGGTTTTGCGTATCCAGATATCCCAACCGAAACGATCATGGATTTGGTCGGCTACCGAGAGGCGGAAGGTGATTGCGGCCAAAACAAAGAAAAGACACAACCAAGGGATGAATTTCCTGGGCTTTGCAAAGAGGCACAAAAGCGTCAGCAAAAGTGGAAAAAAGATGTAGAACCACCATTGTACGGGCAAAGAATACGACTCCCAATAGAAACCCCAGAAGGGCGTGAACAGATTTTGGGTGAAGGTGGCGAAACGCCATAACGGGAATGCCCCGGTGTCGCCAGTGATGATATGGCAACGCACCAAAACATAGTTGACAAGCAGGATGAACAAATAGTTGGGCAAGATGCGCAAGGCCGTTCGCGCATAGAAATTAAGGGTTTTGGAACGGCTAATGCGGTTATCGTGCTTTTCGAGGTAGTTGATGAACGACTTGCCAATGAGAAAACCACTGATAACGAAAAAGATGTCGACACCATGGGGCACAGGCATATCGGTGAAACGGTCGAGGGGCGTATCGAAGAGAATTCGCTCAGCGTGACCTTGCACCACGCAGAATATAGCGAAAGCCCGCAAAAAATCCAAACCGAAGACACGCTTGCGGTCTACCTCGACGCCGAAAAAGTCCCTCATCTGATTACTTTAGCCACAAAAGTCTGATTAGCCGTTTGGAACACTAACAAATATGCCCCCGACGATAATGTGGAGAACAGGTCGCCGATGGCAAAGCGGTTGACACCTGCACAGGCTATATCTAAATTCTTGTCCACCAACAGCTTTCCCTCTAATGAATACACCCTTGCCGAAACAACGCCAGCATTTTCAATTTCAACCTCCGCATAACTCGAAGCGGTAACCGGGTTGCCTGCAACATGAATGGGGGTCTCGTATTTGGCCGTTTCCTGAATACCTGTAAGGTCAGCTTCGTAGGCACCGATGTCGATACAGTTATCAAGAACGCGGGGATTTCCAAGCAAGTCGTAGCCTTCAAGAATCTCAGCGGGCGTATCATAAGCGCCAGCATCATGGCAAGGGCTCTCTGGTACGATGCTGAAATCCCCATTATCAGGATGGGTGAAATGCGGATCTTCATCGAGGCAGTTTTCGTAGACGGTAACGACCTCGTGGTTTGAAATGTTGTCCAAACCATATTGAATCAAGCAGCTGTGAAACTCTGGCGCACAATTATCGAATGTCCAGGCCCAGATTTGGACGGGCTCTTCAAGCGGAGCATCGTTGGTGTTGCCATAGACGATGCAGTTCCACAAAACGGGAGAGCTGTATTGGTAGCAGAAGATACCGCCGCAGTTCACGCCGACAGAGTGGTTGCTGACGACAGTGAGGTTGCTGACCAGGGGCGATGAGTCGCTGATGGCCAAACCTCCACCGAAATGACCTGAGATGTTGTTGGCAAAAAGAGAGTTGGTGATGGAGCAATCCCGATTGTTGCTACGAATGAGATAGAGACCGCCGCCGTTGATGCCGTAGTTGTGCTCAAACTTGCAACGGTCAATCACGACGGCGCAGCTGTCGAGGCTCAATGCACCGCCGATGGCACTTTCGCCTATGTTGTAGCGGAAGTTTGTACCCGTCAATTCCACTTCACAGTTAATGAATCGCAAGCCACCACCATACATAAAATATACGGTATCCAATCTGGTGTAAGTCAGGTTATTGCGAACATCGCAGTCGTGCATCACCACTTTGGACCATTCGGCATTCAAGGCTCCGCCGTGTTCACGTGAAAAATTGCAGAACAGGGTACTGTGGCTGATTTCTACCTCATCGCAACCGACGATACACAGGGCGCCGCCATCCTGATCATCATCGCGAACTGCCTTACCATATTCGAAACGGCAGAAGTCGAATCGCGAGGCTCTTGCGTCGTCAAGATGAATGCCATTCCAACCGCCGCGACCTATGTTATAAACATGGAACCCTGTTGTGTCGGCCACAGTGAAGGTAATGGAGTCGGTCTCATTGCCGATGGCCCTGATGAATGTGCCGTTGGCGACCCTTATGCCATAATGACCCTGAAACACTATTGTGGTTCCCGCTTGGATAAAAAGTGAGTCCCGAACGCTTACGTTGCCGGTTACGAAAACCGTATCAGCATCCCAAGTACCATTTTGATAGCCATTTACTTCAATGTTTTGCGCATGTGCGAATAATACACTCAATGCCAATAATACTAAAGTAATGAGAGTTTTCTTCATAATTGTTAGATTTGAAATTGTCTCGCGTCACGTGTCTCGCAGTCTCGCGTTTCTAATTATTTATTAAAGATGTAAGTCAGAGTTGTTCAGCAAACTTGATGTCCTTCACATTAAGCTGCAGTGTGGTCTTGCCTTGCCAAGTGTTGTATTCGAGATGGTAGCAGATGCTGAAAGGCTCGCCATCGTGGACGCGGTCGAAGAGTTCGCCCTTTTGAAAAGCAATACCGTTGAAGGGGCTGATGCCCAGTTCACGGTCGCCACGCTGCATCACGGTGAGTTTCAGGTGGCGCTGACCGCCGACAGGCCTTGAGCCACCCGCATCGATGACGTTGTCGGTCCAGAAGACGGGCGACGCGTTGCCAGGTCCAAAGGGAGCAAACTGGTTAAGGATACGCATGAACTTGGGTGTGATGTCGCAGAAGTTGATTTTCATGTCGACCTCAAGTTCGGGGACATAGTCTTCTTCAACAAGATGTTCGCTGACGTAAGCTTCAAAACGGCGGCGGAACTCAGGCAGGTTCTCTTCGCGCATGGAGAGACCTGCAGCGTATTTGTGTCCACCAAAGTGTTCCAGCAGGTCGGAGCAGTTGTCGATGGCGTCGTAGATATCGAAGCTCTTGATAGAACGTGCTGAACCGGTAATGAGACCATTGGCACGGGTCAGGACGATGGTGGGGCGATAATAATAGTCGGTGAGGCGTGAGGCCACAATTCCAATGACACCACGGTGCCAGTTCTGGTTGAATACAACGGTGCTCTTGGCATCTTTCAGCAACGGGTCGTCGGCAATCATGCCCAGGGCTTCCTCGGTGATGCGGTTGTCAAACTCGCGCCGCATGTCGTTCAAATCGTTGATAGACGCGGCCAGCTTCTCAGCATGATCTTTCTTGTCGGCGATGAGCAGGCGGACTGAGTCGGAAGCCTTATCAATACGTCCGGCGGCGTTGATGCGCGGACCAATGAGGAATACCAAGTCGCTGACGGTCAACTCACGAGTTAAAGCATTGTCATCCTCTTCAGGCTGGTCTTCTTCGCGACGAAAGATGTTGGCGTGTTGCAGGATGGCCTCGATGCCTGGACGCGGGTCTTTGTTGAGCCGTTTCAGGCCGAAATAGGTCAGCACACGATTCTCGCCCGTGATGGGTACGATATCGGCGGCGATACTGACGGCCAAGAGGTCGAGCAAGTCGTAGACTTGTTCGATAGTGCCCAAGCCCCTCATCGAC
>R22__coassemble_396_pt1 | contig 29607 bp, 24 predicted proteins | sample R22__metabat2_low_PE_022 | metagenome-assembled genome bin R22 | reverse complement strand
AAGGCGAATTGGTGTTCAAATACGGTGACGAGGACTGCGACGCAGTCATTAGCGACCTTCACGGTGTGGAGGAGGACGGCCCCTCAACAAGCTCAGGAACCTTGACGGTTTATCCCAACCCGACTAATGGCGTTTTATTCATTGAGACGCACGGCAGTGCGTCTCTACCGGATCAAACCTATCGCATCAGCAACCTGATGGGTCAAACGCTGATGACAGGCAATATCACCGCTGATACACAGCAGATTGCTGTGCCGTCATTGCCGCAAGGCATGTATTTTATCACCGTTGGTGACCAAACCCGTAAATTCGTTGTGAAATGAGACAAGGTTTGCACACCATAAGCAAGAAGTTGCCTCGTACAAGGCAGCAACTTCGCAAGTACTTGACAGCATATTTACTCGATGGATACTCGATAGATATTCGATTGTTGTTCGATATAAAATCGAAGAACAATCGAACAACAATCGAAGAACTAACGAAGAAAATAGCCTGCAACCTCGAGGTAGATACCTGTCAGATACGAGGCAATGGTATGGCAACAATAAAGCAGTAAGTAGATGCGCATAATTAGTTTACATAATAGACTGCCAGACGCGCTTTGCGTCACTGCGAGGCACGAAGCAGTCCAGACAATCAGCTTTTGGATTGCTTCGTCGTTCCTCCTCGCAATGACGCGAAGCGAGAAAAGTCACGAGTCAAAACAATATGCAGTTTAATTTTGAACACTTACTTAATAAAAAAACACACGACCATGAAAAGATTAGTATTAACTTTAGCGATTTTGGCTGGCTTCGTCCTTGGTGGCGTGGCGCAGAGCCTCCATTACGACTTTGAGGACGGCACCCTTCAAGGCTGGACCACCCTCGATGGCGATGGTGACGGCCATTGTTGGGAACCTTCCATTGGCGGTATGGGTCACAATTCCAATGGGATGGTGATGGCTTATTCCAGGGACTATGCCACTGGCGATTCCCTTGCGCCAAACGAGTATCTTATTTCTCCACGATTGGTTTTGAATGAATGGCCCGTTATCCATTTCTTTGTTTGTGCTTTGGATGAAATCTATTGTGCAGAGCATTTTGGAGTTTCCATCTCAACGACAGTCAACGATGACCCGCTGGCTTTCACGCTCTTGCATGAATGGACTTTAACCGCCAAAGATGCGGGAAACCGTCAGGGCAATTGGTACGAGTTCACTGTCGACCTTTCTGCTTATACAGGTCAAGAGGTCTATGTCGCTATTCGTCACCATTACTGCTCTGGGCAGTCTGCCATTTGTGTTGATGACATCCAAATTGATGGTACTATTCAAGATTATTTTCCCATGGTTCATGAGGGCAACGACCGCCAGAAATGGAATGTGGTTTACATGGCTTCCATGAACTACCCGAATGATTACTTTACTGAAATCCAAAGTATTAGAGATAACATTACCTTGGATGGAGTGGACTATAAACTTGTTTGGAAGGAAGATGTGTATGATTCCAAAAGAATTGCAGGTGCGGTTCGCGAAGAGGACAAGAAGGTGTATTTCCGCAGAAAAACAGAACAAAACTTTCAAGACGAAGTCCTGCTATATGACTTTAATCTTACGGTAGGTGATACTGTTACGGTGAATTGGATGGGCCAACAACTGATGGTGCTTGAAGAATCCGAAGTGGAAATCAATGGAACTATGAGGCGGAAATTGATTTTTGGCCCTGATGAGTATTGGATTGAAGGCGTGGGTAGCTCCTACGGCTTTCTGAACAGCGGTTATGAAGACATTGTCGGCTCGTTTGTCCATCTTTTGTGCTACCACGAAAACGGCAACCTGGTTTGGGACAACGAGGCGTTTGACGACTGTGTGATGAATAGCGATGGTACGCTTGCATCGTTTGCTCCCCAAGGCGCGGAGTGGTATTTCGATGTGTTCAACCCGTGGGGCACGCATCCTGAATATCAGAGGTTTTTCGTGGATGGCGACACGATTATCCAAGGCCAACAGTGCAGCATCATCACGCAGCATTTTGTTGACACTGGGCATGAAGGGGGAGAATTTGTGTACGAGGAAGACAACAAGGTGTATTGGTTCAACCCGACCACAAACGCCTTCTCGATTTTGTATGACTTTGATGCCGAAGCAGGTGAATCGTGGAATTACGAAGTAGGTGAATGTTCGCATCAGGTGACTGTCGATAGCGTTGGCAGTGTGACATGGAATGGACACACTTATCGCACGCAGTGGGTTAGGTTTAACGAGGATGTTCAATACTATAGTGGGAAAATCATCGAGGGAATCGGTTATGAGAAAGGATTGTTCCCCAGCATTTATGTTTGTGATGGATTGGAAATGTTTGATGCAAGTGAGATAGAATACCTTCGTTGTTATGTTAAAGATGGCGAGATGTTTTATCACGAAGGGGGATATGATTGCGATGAGACTACTATCACACCTCCGAGCCATCCTGAATGGTACTATGAAATCCTGAATGAGAATGGCACCATCACCTACCAATACATGTATCAGGCAGGCGACACCATCATCAACGATGAGCCGACGCATATCCTTGTGAAAATCAACACGCTTTACGACAAGGGATTGCGCGAAGAGGTGACGCATGAGTATGTCTTTGAACTCAACGGCAAGCTGTATTGGTGGAACAAGCGCACTCATAGTTTCACCGTGCTTTATGACTACGAAGCCGAGGTTGGCGACAGCTGGAATATCATGGTCGGCATAGAGCCTCCACTCACCATGACTGTGGATGCTGTGGATTACGTCGAATACGAAGGTAGAACCTATCGTGTGATGCACGTCAGCGACCCCGACGACCTTTTCAGCGGTGACATCGTTTGCGGCATTGGCCACCTGACGAGTTTCTTCCCGGAGCGGTTGATGCGTAACGCGGATGGGTTCCGTGTGGAAGGCCTGCGCTGCTATTGGGTGGAGGACGAGCTGGTGTTCAATCCAGACGGCGAGGAGGAATGCGATGCGATTTATTCGGAGGTGCATGGAATTGAGGAAGGCGGCCCTTCGACAGGCACAGGAACCTTTGCGGTTTATCCTAATCCTACCAACGGCATTCTTACCGTTCATCATTCCGCATTCCGCATTCATCATTCCGAATTCCAAATTGCCAACCTCATGGGTCAAACCGTTCTTTCAGGCAACATCACAGCAGAAACCATGCAGATTGATGTTTCCAACCTGCCCGAGGGAATGTATTTCATCAGCATTGGAGGCGAAACACGGAAATTTGTAGTCAAATGATTCAAGATTCGCATACAATCCAACAAAAACACACGACTATGAAAAGACTAGTATTAACCTTAGCAATCATGCTCAGCTTCGCCTTAGGAGGCGTAGCGCAAAACGTTTGGAAGCCTATCGAAATGGAAGGCGAATTCCTTGGTGTCTCAGCCGACGGCAGCATTTTCTGCAACTGTGGCTATAGCGGCCTCCATCGCTCGCAGGATGAAGGCGCGACATGGGAATTAAACTACGATACTTATGTCAGCTCAAGTCATTTCACAATCAATGACAATAACCGCATCTTCATTTTCAATCAAAACAGCCATAAACTCTGCTATTCCGATGACAATGGCGACACTTGGCAAGAGCAGGCGTCGGGCATCTCCACCAATTGGGTAGAGGGAATGTATTCACTTTCAAACGACACCATCGTTATGGTCAATAACGAAAAGTTTTTCTGGACCTTGGACGGCGGCGAATCGTGGAACGAGACCAGCATCAGCTTCCTGCAAGACATGGTTTTCGCCAACATCCTTGCCGACCATGCGGGAAATGTCTATATCAGCATAACCAATGCGGTTCCTATTTATGAATTAGGCATCTATACCGCTAATTTAAATGACATTGACAACTGGACTTGGCTGATTGAAGGCGCTTCGATATACCACATGGAGTTGGACCCCGATGGTAATGTGGTGGCAGGCGGTTACGGACAATACCAGCAACAACCAGGCTTGTATCTCGTTCCCGACAGGCGGTTCACCGTGGCCGACAACGGCATCATCTACGACCTTCACAATGTAGGCGAATACACAGTGTTGCGTTATTCTGCCGACCATGGTGAGACCTTCTACGAATATGGCGAGGCGCTGCCACTTTACTCACCTTTGCCGGGAGGTTTAGGCGACGGTTCATTATATAAAGGCCGCGATGGACACTTGTATTTCTATGGTCATGGTGCGTACAAAAAAAGCATATTCAACGCCAACGACATCCATTACATCGAAGGCGAAGTCGTTGTCTTACAAAACGCTTTTGCTTTTGGAAATTATCCATACGGCGCTGGACAGGCCATTAGGGTGGATAACGATCATATCTATCCCGTCACGGTGGACGGTTTTCGTCCCGATCCCACCGATTTGAGCCGACTCATCGTGCGTTACGATACCATCCCTATGGGTGCTATTATCGGAGCGTTTGGTACCATCAGAGAAATGCATGACTATGTGGGCGATTCGCAAAATGTGCTTGATATTCAGCAGACCACGGCACATTATAACGATGCAATCACTGCGATGCTCTCTACATCGGAAGAGGATAACAAAGTGGTTATCACTCTTGGCAATGCGCCTTATACGACCTATTACCTGACCATCAACGGCGAGCAGCAAACCTGGCCCTTAGTCTTCAACGGCGTGACGTATGAGGACTATCAACTTTGCACTTGCATCGGACATTGCGCCGTCATGCTGAATCAATATGCGAATCAGTTTAATGGAATGGAACTGGTAGACATCCAGCCGTTTAGAGATTACAACTTCCAATTAGATGGTGGTACACTTACCACAAATTATTGGAATCCGCCCTGCCTTTCCTGTCCTTGTGAGGAAGATGAGAATCAGCATTTTTTGACTTATCTATGGGGTGATTTTTCATTTCCAAGTCCTTTTTATCTGATGCACAACGGCCAGCTTTACAGAGACTCATTTATCAACAACGACATTTTCATGGAAGGCATGCATGTGGATATCAAAGGAATACGTCACCTTCGCTATGATATGCCCGGAGAGGAGGTAAATGTAGTGGAATTGGTGGAGATGGACACTGACGAGAAAACCACCTTGACGGGAACCATTGAATGGGCACCCATGCCATACACCTCATACGTTCCTGTTCCAGGTTTGGAGATTGCCTTCGTGGCCAATGGAAAGACCTATTATCTCGACAACGAACACCCCTACTATGAGGAGTGGTTCCTTGTAGGCAACGACACTATTTATTTGGGTCAGGAAATCACGGCAACATTCACTTCAAGATTATTGATTGATAACGGTCTGGACTTCTATTATCGCATCCATATCAACGAAGCCGAGGTGATAAGCGGGGACTTCCCTGCTGGGATGGAATGGTACTACGAAATCCTCAACGACAACGGCAGCATTACCTACCAATACCTCTATCAGGCGGGCGACACCATCGTCCAAGACGAACCTACGCATATCCTTGTGAAAATCAACACGCTTTATGACAAGGATATTCATGAAGATGTGACCCACGAGTACATCAAGGAGCAAAACGGCAAGGTGTACTGGTGGAATAAAGAACTGGGCGAGTTCACCACCCTTTATGACTTCGAGGCCGAGGAGGGCGACGAATGGGAAATCAAGGTGGGGACGCAGAGCATCACCGTGCACGTAGACGTGGCGCAAATGGTCACCTTCAAGAGTCAAGACTACAGGATGCTCACCATCAGTGACCCCGACAACATCTTCAGCGGCGACATCATCTGCGGCATCGGCCACCTGACAAGTTTCTTCCCCGAGAAGCTGATGGACAACGGTGACGGCATACGAGTGGAAGGTCTGCGCTGCTATTGGGTGGAGGACAATCTGGTGTACAGCAATGGCGGCGAGGATTGCGATGCCATCTATGAGGATTTGCATGGTTTGGAAGAGAATGGCACTTCAATGGATTCAAAGGCCTTAACGGTTTATCCCAATCCAACAAAAGGCGTCCTCTTCGTAGAGACGCACGGCCGTGCGTCTCTATCAAATCAGGTCTATCGCATCACCAACCTGATGGGCCAGACCCTGATGACAGGCAACATCACAGCAGAAACCATGCAGATCGATGTTTCCAACCTGCCCGAGGGAATGTATTTCATCAGCATTGGAGGCGAAACACGGAAGTTTGTAGTGAGATAAGCAGTTGTATTTATATTGGACAAGCAGCCTGGGGAATGATTCTCGGGCTGCTTGTTTTTTGTTTTGCGTCCGTGAGAGAACTTTAAAGGAGTGCCACGTGCCCGATTACTCTTCGCATGTTGGACGTTGTAAGGCCAAATTGATTAAGAATTGCTTCAAAGCGAGACCGTTCGCGATCGGGGACTTCGAGTTGGTAGACAAAAACATCCTCGTCACGACCTGATTGGGCGTAAATGTTCTGTAAAAGTTCACGCAACTCCCGTGCAATCTCGTTGGTGGGGCTACCGCTTAATGCCTTTGCAATAAGTTGCTCTGCCTCGCGGTAGCGACCGCATTGGATGGCGAGGCTTGCAGCGCTTCGATAGAGGATAGAAAGGCCCGGCTCAGGGTTTTGCATGAAGTCGGCCAATAGTGCGGCTTCACGCTCTTTCTCGAAAGCCTCGGTGTAAAGTCGAATGCTTTCCTCACCTTTGGGATCGGCTTTTGCTGCTATGTCTCCCTGAAGAGCCAAATCCATCGCCTCGTTGTGTAGTGTCCTGATGTCTTTCATATCTCGTTGTTTGTTTTGTCAAATATTGCCTTGGGGATGCTGAATTCTACGACGGAAACAAATGCGGGAAGGCAACTGTCGTCGCTTCTTTCGGTTTGTAAGCACTTTTGTTGAAAGCGTGATGCAATGGTGTTATCGTTGGTCTCGCGCATAATTCCCGACACTTCGAGTCGTGCTTCCGGGACAAAAAGTGGATTTTGGTCGTCTCCTAGCATATAGTCAAATCCAGTACCCTTACGTGAACGCTCGATAACCGTGTAGCTGGTGGTACGTATAGCTAACATAACACTGACAGCTATTGCGGCACGCTCAGTGACGCTCTGTTCGTCGTTGTATGTGCGTCGCAATTGGTCGTTGAAGCTATCCTCCCATATCAACGAAAAGGGTTCTGTCCTGATACCTTCCATTTGTAGGATGACGGGTGAAAGGTGACCACTATTGTGCATTGCAACAATGCAGTTCTCATAGAGATTTGCGCCTTCTATGGGAGAAATGCCCGGTGTTCCCAGCCTAATATCAGACAATTGTATTGTGTCCATGCACTTTCAATTATTGCTGCAAAGATAGATAATAATTTCCAAATACCTGTAACACTAGCAATTTTTCTGCTCAAGGCATGTATTTCATCACCATTGGCGACACAACTCGAAAGTTTGTAGTGAGATAAGCAGTTGTATTTATATTGGACAAGCAGCCCGGGAAGTGATTCTCGGGCTGCATCGTTGTGGTTTCATTGTCTTAAAACAATAAAAATACGGTTTTTTCGAGTTTTGTTGTTTACGGACAACAAAAACTTACTTCTTGATTTTGATGTTTCGCTCCTCAATATATTGCCTGATAAACTCTGCAATATCAGTTGTCGAGACATCATATCTAGGTTCAAGCAGATCATAGATAGAGGCCTTTGACAACTTCCATCAGTGAGACAGCCTCGAAAACGGGTATCGTTTCCTTCCTAAGCCCTAATTTCCAGTCTTGGTTTTCCATATCGTTTCAAGTATTGGTCGGGTTTCTTAATATCGAAGAACATTACTGCTAGCAGCCAGTTGATGATTCCGTAATAGTCGCCCTGCGAGACCAAACGCTCGCGCCAGACGCGCTGTATTTGCTTTAGGGGATATAACTCACTTAGTTTATGTAAGTCTTCAAACTCCAAATAAAGCAGAGCTTTCTCAATAAGCAAGCTATCGTCGATGCAGTTCGGGTTCTTGGCATACGACCACAGGCAGCCTGATTGTCCCAACTGCTGCCACAGGACGCGCTTTTTGTCCTCGCTTCGCTCAATATTACCACACCTTTTGTTCATGATGCTGCAAAATTACACAAAAACTTGAAATCATCCCTCTTTATCACCATAAAAAAGTAAGGACAAGCCCATTTTATACATATCATTACTTCGCTGATTCTCAACAAAAACCAAAAAGGACATTCCAAAAAAGTAAGGACATCGGCTTTGGACGCTTCCTTGCGCTCTTGACAGTTGTTTTTTTGCTTATCTTTGCGTCAAATATCAAAAGACTTACTATGAAACGCATTCTATTCTTGCTGGCTCTTGTTTGGCTTTTCGGGGACTCTTATGCCCAAACTGACCTTGAGGCTCTGATGGCCGCCCGTGGCGAGTACTATTTTTCCCTGCCTGTCCAACATCGTGAGGAGACCGCTCAGCTCACCCGTCTTTGCTCCATCGACAAAATGGAGGGCAACCATCTGATTTGCTACGCCAATGAGGAGCAATACCGACAGCTTCTGGCCAAGGGCTATCATCCCAATCTGCTCACACCGCCTTCCATGCTGGAACACTACGCCATGTGGGACGGCACCGACCGCGAGGCCTACGACTGGGATGCCTATCCCACCTACGAGGCTTATCAAGACATGATGAAGCGGTATGCCGAGGATTATCCAGAGCGATGCACGTACATCGATTGGGGCACGCTGGAGAGTGGGCGCAAGCTGATGTTCTGCCGCATCAACAATGGCGAGCCCGACGGCAAGCCCAAGTTCCTCTATACCTCCACCATACACGGCGATGAGCTGACAGGCATGATGCTCATGCTCCGCCTCATTGACGAGCTTTGCACCAGCAACGACCCGCGCATCCTTGCGCTGATTGACCAGCTCGACATCTTCATCTCACCCTGCACCAATCCTGACGGCACTTATTATGGGGGCAACAGCACCGTTTTTGGCGCCCGCCGCAACAACGCCAACAATGCAGACCTGAACCGCAATTATCCCGACTTCGACAACGGTCCGCATCCCGACGGCAAGGAGTATCAGCCTGAGACCCTTATGATGATGGAACTTGCCGAGCAATACCCTTTCACTATGGCAGCGAATTTTCACGGTGGCTCAGAGGTGCTCAACTATCCCTGGGACACCTACCAGCCGCTGCATCCCGACGACGAATGGTGGCAGCTGGTCTGCCACGAATATGCCGACCAGACCCACGAGCACGACACACTCTATATGAGCAACTACGACAACGGTATTGTCAACGGTTATGTGTGGTATCCCATCTACGGCAGTCGACAGGATTACATGAACTACTATCAGCAATGTCGCGAGGTGACCATCGAGTGTTCCATCCCTTATACCCCGAATCCGTCGACGATGCCCATGTATTGGACCTATAACCATGAGAGCATGTTGCGCTACATGGAGCAATGCCTCAACGGGATTCACGGCATAGTGACCGACTCGGTTACCGGCTGGCCCTTAGAGGCTGAGGTCACCATTCTCAACCATGATCATCATGGCTCAGCCGTCAGCAGCCACCTCCCTGTGGGCGACTATCACCGCCCCGTCAAAGGCGGCACCTACGAGGTGATGTATTCCCGAGAGGGCTATTATCCCAAGACTTTCACCCTGACCGTTTCCGACGGGGAGACCTTGGTGCAGGATGTGCAATTGGTGCCTGTGGGATTTGGGATAGATGAATTTGGCCCTACGGAACAGACCTACCGTATCATGAACCTTATGGGGCAAATCGTACAATCCGGAATCCTCAATGCCGGAACCCAAGAGATTAATGTATCGGCATTACCCCAGGGAGTGTATCTCATCACCATCGGTAGCGTAACGCGGAAGATTATTGTGGAATGATTTGAACTCTATGTTTCTCTTACCTGCTTGAACGAACCACTATCGAACTATTATTTGTTTTTCAAACATTTTTCTTACTTTTGCAATCTAAATCAACAAATCGAAGATTCAACGTAGTTAATTCAACAATTCAACATGAATAAGGACATCGTTTTGAGCGGAATCCGCCCCACCGGAAACCTTCACCTTGGCAATTATTATGGCGCCGTGCGCAGCTTCGTGAAGATGCAGGAAGACTACAACTGCTACTTCTTCATCGCTGACTGGCATTCGCTGACCACGCACCCCAAGCCCGAAAACATACAGAAATCGGTTCGCACCATCCTGGCTGAATATCTGGCCTGTGGCATCGACCCCGAAAAGGCCACCATTTACATCCAAAGTGATGTGCCTGAGACCATCGAGTTGTATCTTTATTTCAACATGAACGCCTACATCGGTGAGCTGGGTCGCGTGACTACCTTCAAGGAAAAGGCGCGCCAACAGCCCGACAATGTGAATGCAGGCTTGTTTACCTATCCTACGCTGATGGCTGCCGACATCCTGCAACATCGCGCCAAGTGGGTGCCAGTGGGCAAAGACCAGGAGCAGAACATGGAAATGGCCCGCAAATGCGCCCGTCGTTTCAACAACATATATGGCATTGAGTTCTTCCCCGAGCCACAGAACTACTACTTTGGCGGCGACGCCATCAAGGTGCCGGGACTTGACGGCTCAGGCAAGATGGGCAAGAGCGATGGCAACTGCATCTATCTTTTCGAAGACGAAAAAACCATGCGCAAGAAGGTGATGCGCGCCGTCACCGACAGCGGCCCGACCGAGCCCAACAGCCCGAAGCCCGAAGTGATTCAGAACCTCTTCACGATGATGAACATCGTCAGCGATCCGGAGACGGTGAAGTATTTCGACGAGAAGTGGAACGACTGCTCCATCCGCTATGGCGACATGAAGAAGCAACTGGCCGAAGACCTGGAGAAGGCCGTAGCCCCCATTCGCGAGCGTATCAAGGAGTTCGCAAGCGACGAGGCACGCCTCGACCGCATCGCCCGCATGGGTGCCGAGAAGGCCCGCGAGAGCGCGGCGAAGACGCTGAATGAAGTTAGGAAGATTATTGGGTTCAGGCAATATTGAATCTGACCGTCACTTGGGGTGATTAGAAGATTGATGCGGTATAGGGGAAAATGATTATTATTGCAGCATGAACAAATAGATATGGGCGATTTCATAACATACGAAAAAATTCCCGAAAGGGCAGTGCTTTTGGCCGTGGCCTCCAAACAGCAAAGCCGCGAGCGCACGGAAGAATACCTTGATGAACTGGCTTTCCTGCTGGAGACGGCTGGCGGTGTGCCTGTGGCACGTTTCGTGCAGGCTATGGACCATCCTTCCAGCGTCACCTATCTCGGGTCGGGCAAGCTGGAGGAGATTCACCAATACATCAAGGCGGAGAACATTGAGATTGCCGTCATCGACGACGAGCTGAGCGCCACCCAGGCGCGCAACATGGAGCAGGCCTTGGAATGCCGCGTGCTTGACCGCACGAGCCTCATCCTCGACATCTTCGCCTCCAATGCGCATACGGCACACGCCAAGGCACAGGTGGAATTGGCCCAATACCAATACCTGCTGCCCCGCCTGACACGAATGTGGACGCACTTGGAACGCCAACGTGGCGGTATCGGTATGCGCGGCCCGGGTGAGACGCAGATTGAGACCGACCGCCGCTTGATTTTGGACCGTATCGCGCTGCTGAAGGAGAAACTGAAGGAAATCGACATGCAGAAGACCGTGCAGCGCAAGAACCGTGGCAAGTTGATCCGCGTGGCCTTAGTGGGCTATACCAACGTGGGCAAATCCACCATCATGAACATGCTGAGCAAGTCGGAGGTCTACACTGAGAACAAACTCTTTGCCACTTTAGACACCACCGTCCGCAAGGTGGTGGTGAACAACCTGCCTTTCCTCCTGTCGGATACCGTAGGCTTCATCCGCAAGCTGCCGCACCATCTGGTGGAATCGTTTAAGTCTACCTTGGACGAGGTGCGTGAGTCTGACATCCTGCTCCATGTGGTCGACATCTCGCACCCCGACTTCGAGTCGCAGATGGAAGTGGTCAACCAGACCCTCGCTGAGCTGGGCTGTGCCGACAAGAAGACCATCGTCGTATTTAACAAGACCGACGCTTACACTTGGGAGGAGAAAGACCCCGACGACCTGACACCGCCCACCAAGCGCAACGTCTCGTACGAGGAGCTGAAGAAGACATGGATGGCCAAGATGAACGACAACTGCATCTTCATTTCCGCCAAGAACCGCGACAACTATCAGCCTTTCCGCGAACTGCTCTATAAGGAAATCCGCGACATGCACGCCATTAGGTACCCTTACGACAACTTTCTGTATTGATGTGTGGTTCTTATAATTGGGAGAAAAATGACAAGAATCTGTATGATGATATTGGCATTAATATGGCCAATGGTCTTGTGCGCAACGGATGCTGGTGTATTGTTCTCGCATCAAGGTGGGTTTTACGATAAGCCGTTTCCAATCACCCTCACTTGTCCCAAGGGATATGCTATTTATTACACTATCAACGGGAACACTCCTACTATTTCAGATTTGAGATACGAGAGGCCTTTGCTTTTGGATCAAGCATTGTATTCACATTCAGATATTTATACTATACAATGCTGTCCTGATGAGAATTGGCGTGTGCCGAAAAGCATCCGCCATTGTATCGTTGTTCGTGCTGCAGCTTTTAATGATGATGGGGAGCGGATGGGAGAAGTGGAGACCAATACATATTTTATCAAATCCCTTGGAAATGATTTTCACGACCTGCCAGTCATTTCACTTTGCGTGGATTCACTTTCGCTTTTCGATTGCGATACTGGTATTTATGTCTATGGCGAAAACGGTGCCAATTATCATCAACATGGTCGGGAATGGGAACGCCTTTGCAACATGGAGTTTTATGAGAATGATTTAAAAGGAATTAATCAACAGGTTGGTTTAAGGTTGCATGGGAATTGGACGAGAAGGGGTATGCAGAAAGGGATGAAATTCTATGCCCGGAAAGAATATGGCCGTTCGAGGTTGCATTACCCATTCTTTGGGAAAGAAGGGAATAGCAGCTTCAAGCATTTGGTTTTGAGACCCTTTGCGAGTGAACTGTATGGGGATCATCTGTGTACCAAGATTGGCGAGAACCTGAATTTCGAGATTCCGGCCTCGCGCCCCGTTGTGGTTTTCCTTAATGGCGAATATTGGGGGTTATATTTCTTGAAGGAACGTCCTGACGACCAGTATATTGCAGATCATTTTGGTTATAATAAGGAAGATGTTAACATTATCGAATCCTGGTCGGGTGTTGCCGCGAAAGGAAACAACGAGGGCTTTCTCAGGATGATGCGATGGGTGATGCAGGCCGACATGACCAACGACTCGGTTTATCAACTAGCATGTCAAATCATTGACATGGATTGCTTTATCGATTACTATTGCTTCCAGTTGTTTGTGGCAAATACAGATTGGCCGGATAACAACATGCGTTGCTGGCAAGCTCAAGATGGGAAATGGCGCTGGATTTTCTTTGACGGTGGTTCTTGTTTTAACTCGTTTCCCCAAATGTTTTATTTCACCATTTTCAGTGAAGAAAACCAAGATGTTTCGACTTATTTGTTTACCAAATTGCTCACCAATGCTTGTTTCAGAGAGCAATTCTATCAGCGTTATGGGACTCTGCTCACCAACGAGTTCTATACAAAAAAGACACACAGGTTGTCTGATCTCTTTTTCAACAGCATAGAGGATGAAATCGCCGCCCATTATCACCGATTCGGGCCGGTGGATTATGGAGACCAATTTGATTTTCAAGTTGCCCTTCTTGATGATTTTCTGAAAATAAGAATCGTAGGTGCTGCAGCCATGATTTATAACTTGTATTATTTCAACAATTGGGAATACAAGGGATCCAAATCAGGTAAACATGTACGGTTTTACAAATCGGGAGGGAAACGACCGGTATTCTTGTTTAGAATGGCAAAGCAGTTCAAGGATTGGAGATATGTCAGTGCTTATTTCTCGTATGAGCGGTTTCGCATTAGGAGGGATTTCAAGGAATCTAGTTTTCACCGAAATCTGAAGAGCGTTAAAACTTGGAAGATATGGAAAAATCAAACTTTTAAAAATGAAGACTTAAAACAAAATTGAATGTATCTCATTGACACTCATACGCATATTTACGACCATCAATTCAGTCTCGATAGAAACGAGACGGTTCAAAGAGCTTTGGATGCTGGCGTCGGCATGATGCTCCTGCCCAACGTGGATGCATCCACCATCACCCCGATGCTTGAACTGCACGGGCAGCACCCCGAATGCACCCGAGTGATGATGGGTTTGCAGCCCGAGGAAGTGAAAGAGGACTATAAACAGGTTTTGAGCCTGATGGAGAAAGAGTTGGAGCGCGGCATTTATACCGGAGTGGGGGAGGTAGGTCTCGATTTCTATTGGGACGCGACCTACGAGAAGGAACAATTAGATGCCTTCGAGACCCAACTGGACTGGGCCAGGCAACTCGGTCTGCCCCTCTCTATCCACTGCCGCAATGCCTTCGACAAGATGGTGAAAACCCTCGAGCGTAAGCAGGACGGTGGCTTGCACGGCATCATGCATTGCTTCACAGGTACCGAGGAAGAGGCGAAAGTATATCTGGAACTGGGCTTCCACCTCGGCTTGGGTGGCGTAACGACCTACAAAAACTGTGGCGTGAAGGACTTCCTGCCCCGTCTGCCTTTAGACAGGATTGTTTTGGAAACCGATGCGCCTTATCTGGCTCCAGTCCCCTGTCGGGGCAAGCGCAACGAGCCGGCTTTTCTAATCCATACGGCGCAGAGGATTGCGGATATTTTGCTGATTCCCGTTGAGGAATTAGCATCGGTGACGACGGAAAACGTAAAAGCTCTTTTTAAGCTCTGATGCCGCTTTGCGTCACTGCGAGGAACGAAGCAGTCCAGTGAATAAGTTGGTTCACCGGACTGCTTTGTCGTATTTTTTGGCAATGACGTTAAAAAAAGGTCGCTGACTTGCGCCAGCGACCCGCCATTATGAAGATAAAAAAACAACTGTTGTGCTCATTTTCAATTACTCGCACTTCGAATAGCCGCAATTCTTGCAATGCTTGCAGCCGTCTTCAAAGACGAGTTTCTCGCCACAAACGGGGCATTTGTCTTTCTCGTCGACCACGCCATCAGGAACGTATTTCTTCAGGGCGCGGGCGATGCCGTTTTTCCATGTGTTGATGTTGTCTTCCTCGACGTTGAGGTTCTGCACCAGGTCGATGACATATTGTATCGGCATCCCGTGGCGGAGGATACCCGAGATCAGTTTGGCATAGTTCCAGTATTCCTTGTTGAACGAACGCGAGAGGCCTTGCATTATCACCTCGTAGCCGCCCTTGTCGGTGTAGCGGAAGTCGTAGCGCGATGCCTCGCCTTTGTTTTTCTCTCTGACGATGACGCCTTTGTCGACGTAGGGCGGCAGGTAGAAGTCTTCTGCTTTGCCGAGGAAGATTTCGTAGGGTCTGTCGTGTAGCTTGCCCACGAAGGCTATCCATTTCTCATAGTTGTTCTGGAAACGCACCACGTCACACTCCAGCTCTTTCGGACGGGGAGGGGCTGGGTTCTCGTGGATGTCGTTGGGACGCACACCGTCGGCATTGGCTTCTTTCTTCTCCTCTTTGGCCACCAGAACACCGTCGCGCGAGCCGTCACGGTAGATGGTCATGCCTTTGCAGCCGCTCTCCCAGGCCGTCATGTAGATTTGGCTGACGAGTTCTTCCGAGGTCTCTTTCGGCACGTTCACCGTCACGCTGATGCTGTGGTCGACCCATTGTTGCATCGAGCCTTGCATCTTCACCTTGTTCACCCAGTCGATGTCGTTGGCTGTGGCTTTGTAGTAAGGTGACTTGGCTATGACGGCGTTGAGTTTTTCGTCGTCGTATTGCAGCACCTCGTCCACGTTGTAGCCATTGACTTCCAGCCAGGTGATGAATTTGTGGTGGAAAACGTTGTATTCCTCGAAAGCGTTGCCAGTCACGTCGGTGAAGGTGACGTGGACATCCTTGTCGTTGGCGTTCACCTTGCGGCGGCGTTTGTAGGCCACAAGGAAGACGGGCTCGATGCCCGAGGTGGTTTGGGTGCAGATGCTCACCGTGCCTGTCGGGGCAATGGTCAGCATGGCGATGTTGCGTCGGCCCACACGGCACATTTTTTGGTAGAGGTCTTCGTCCAATGCGCGCAGACGCTTGATGAAGGGATTGTTCTCTTCGCGTTTGGCATCGTACATCGGGAATTTGCCGCGTTCCTCGGCCAGCTTGACGGAAGAGCGGTAGGCATTGTAAGCCAGCAGCTTCTGAATTTCAGTCGAATAGGCGATGGCTTCGTCGGTAGCATAACGCTTGCCCAAGGCAGCCAGCATGTCGCCCTCGGCAGTGATGCCGATGCCCGTGCGACGGCCTAAAAGGCATTTTTCGCGGATGCTCTTCCACAGATTGGTTTCTGTGCGTTTGATTTCGTCGTCTTCGGGGTCGGAAGCAATCTTGGCCAGAATGGCATCGATTTTCTCAACCTCAAGGTCGATGATGTCGTCCATCATGCGTTGAGCGATGGCCACGTGTTTCGAGAACAGCTGATGGTTGAAGCGGGCCTCGGGTGTGAAGGGATGGTCGACATAGCTGTAGAGGTTGATGGCGATGAGACGGCAGCTGTCGTAGGCGCAAAGCGGAATCTCGCCGCAGGGGTTGGTGCTCAAGGTCTTGAAGCCAAGGTCGGCATAGCAATCGGGAATGGACTCGCGGATGATGGTGTCCCAAAACATCACACCTGGCTCTGCCGACTTCCATGCGTTGTGGATGATTTTGTTCCACAAGGCACGGGCATCCACTTCTTTTGTATATTTCGGATGGGGTGAGTCGATGGGGTATTGCTGGACGAAGGGCTTGTTTTCTTTCACGCATTGCATGAACTCGTCCGTGAGCCTCACCGAGACATTGGCGTTGGTGATGCGTCCTTCGGTCATCTTGGCATCGATGAAGGCCTCTGAATCAGGGTGTTTGATGCTGATGCTCATCATCAAGGCACCACGTCGGCCATCCTGGGCCACTTCTTTGGTGGAATTGGAGAAGCGTTCCATGAAAGGCACCACGCCAGTAGAGGTCAATGCACAGTTTTTCACGGGGCTGCCTGCCGGACGGATGTGCGACAGGTCGTGACCCACGCCGCCGCGACGTTTCATCAGCTGCACTTGCTCCTGGTCGGTCTTCATGATGCCGCCATAGGAGTCGGAACTGCCGTTGTTGCCGATGACGAAGCAGTTCGACAGCGACGAGATTTGGAAGTCGTTGCCGATGCCGGCCATAGGGCTGCCTTGCGGCACGATGTAGCGGAAGTCCTTCAGCACCTCGTAGATTTCTTCTTCAGTCATCGGGTTGGGATACCTCCGCTCAATGCGGGCCACCTCGCGGGCGATGCGGTGATGCATGTCGTCGGGTGTCAGCTCGTAGATGTTGCCGTCGCTGTCCTTCAAGGCGTATTTGTTGGCCCATACGTCGCCCGCTAAAGCGTCGCCGTGGAAATAGGCTTTGGCGGCAGCCTTCACTTCCTCCAAGGGATAGATGTGATATTCAATTTGAGGTGTTTTCTCCTCAACAGGTTGAGGGGCAGGCTTGGTTTCCTGCGTTGTGTCAGCAAGCTGTACCTCTCCCATGCTGCTGAACAGGTCTCCGTCAAATTCTATAGAGGCGTGATTTGTAGTCATCTTGCTGATTATTAAATACTAAACAAAAAGAAAAACTGCTCGTTTTCAATTCTCATTCAGAATGCGAAAATAGCAAAGAAGAACATATCTCGCCTCTAAAAAAGTGTCTTTTAGGGCGGTTTTTTTTCAACAGTAGCTGTTGATAAATTTTTACGTTTTGATTGTCAATGGGATAGTTTTTCCATTGCAAAGGCATAGGCGCCAATGGCCACTGCCGATGAGGTGCCGAGCTTGGTGATGCCGACACCGACGCGCTTGCTTGGGTCGTACCACACCTCCTGGTCGCTGAACGGTACCTTGACCATTTTGCCCGACTTCTCTGTAAAGCGTTTCACGTCTTGCGGGTCCATGAGATTGAAGGCTTCGGTTTCCATGCTGGGGATGACGTTGCCGTTCACCTTGTAAGGCTCATTCAGCTTGCTGACGAGCATAGGCATGAACACAGGCCAGGCACCGGAAAGGCCGCCACCGATGACCACAAGCCCATCGATGAATCGGAAACCGTTGCTGATAACATTGGCAAGCACTGTGGTCAATTCATCCCAGGCCTTTAGTGCGGCTTGTTGGTTGCCTTGGGTCTCGCCTTGGGCAATCTTGAAGATGTCGTAAGGCTGAGGTGCCTCGTCGAAGGCAATGCCAGCCTCACGGGCATACACGCGTCGCACGGCACGGATGCTGACACTGTCTTCAGCAATAGTGTCGGGGTAGAGACAGTTGCGTGAGCACCAAATCTCGCCGCCAGCCGAGTTGTCGCCGTTGAGTAGCACCTTATTAATAACAATGCCGCCCCCAAAGCCCGTGCCGAGCGTTACGCCAAAGAGATTCTTGTAGCGTTTCGGGTTGCCTTGTCCTTCCAGAATGCGGTTCACTTCGGGTAATAATCCACCGAGGGCTTCGCCGTAAACAAACAGGTCGCCGTCGTTATTGATGAAGACGGGCACGTGAAATTCGTTCTCAAGCATCTGCTTCAACGGAACGCCACCACGGAAAGTGGGCAGATTGGGCAGGTCGCCAATGATGCCGTTGGGATAGTCAGCGGGACCCGGGAAGCAGAAACTGATGGCCGCGGCCTTGGCACCGCTGCGCGTTTCGCACTCATGGAAGCCTGTGATGAGCTTTTGTAGCACCTCTTCAAGGGTGGGTGCTGCCGATGGGATGGTGAACGGTTCGATAATCTCGCAGGCGTCTTGCACGGCTGAGAACTTAAACCCCGTGCCTCCGGCATCGAGGATGAAGATGATGGGACTGTTATTCATGTTGTTTGTCTTTTATGGTCGGATTATAGAACTTCTCCACCCACAGCATCCACATCAGGAAGATGACGAGGTAGAAAAACACCTTGAATATAATGTCGTGGGCGATGTGGAAACTGTTGGGGAAAGGAACCTGCATCAGCAGCACGCCGCAGATGCGCACCACGTTGGTCCACTCGATGATGACTAAACCGGCAGGGATGTACCAAAGCTTGTGCTTCCATGGGCCGGGGAAAAGCACCATGAGGAAGATCCAGTGCAGCCACTGTTTGAGGCTGGCACACTCGGGGGCGATGACGACACGCGCCCAACCGCCTTCGTTGTTGATGGTGGCAATCAATCTGTCGGCACTGATTGTGAGAATATTGACGTGCAAAATGCGGTCGAGTACCTGGCACGATTGGTTGAAAACCATGTTGACCGACCATACCATCAGCTTTTGTACAAGTTGCCCAATAGGCCAATACCCCAGAGCCTGCCATCCTAAATACAGAAAATGGAAGCTGATTATCAACACGATAAACAGCCCGACATTGACGGTGCTTAGGTTCTTTGGGTCTTTACAGTAGGCCTTGAAGTCGGTGAAGGTTTTCATTACAACAAAATTTCCGCAAAATTAGAAAAAAAAACTAATTTTGCAGCATAATTCACAAGCTATGGAAAACGACAGCATTGTAAGCGAAGTGACAGGGACTATCCAGGATACCACCGTAGTCAATGAGATGGCACATAGTATCAAGTCTATCGTCAATACGCCCGTTTCAGAATGGATGCCCCTGCTGGTGCATGACTATCTTATCCCCTTTGGCCTCAAACTGGTGGCCGCCATCGTTGTCTACATCTTGGGCCGATGGGTCATCAAGCTGATTAAGAAGGGCTTGTCAAAAACAATGTCGTATCGCAAAGCCGATGCTTCGCTCAATACTTTTTTGATGAGTCTGGTGTCGGTCCTGTTGACGTTTTTCCTCATTTTGGCCATCGTGGGCATCTTGGGCATCAATACCAGTTCGTTGGTGGCCTTATTGGCATCGGCAGGATTGGCTATCGGTATGGCCTTGAGCGGCACTTTGCAGAATTTCGCGGGCGGGGTGATGATCATGCTGTTTCGCCCTTTCAAGGTGGGCGACTTCATTTCTGCCCAAGGCTTTGAAGGCAAGGTGAACGAAATCCAGATTTTCAACACCCACCTGTTGTCGGTGGACAACAAGGAAATTATCCTGCCCAATGGTGCGCTGTCCACCAATGCTATGACCGTGTTCTCGAAACAAGATATGCGACGCGTCGACTGGGTGTTCTCCATTGCCTACGGCGACGATTACGACAAAGCGAAATCGGTGCTGAAACGCCTCTGCCAAGAGGACGAACGCATATTGAAGGAACCCGGTGTAATGATTGAATTGATTAAATTGAACAACAGTTCGGTTGACATCACCGTGCGGGCCTGGGTCAAAACGCCTGACTATTGGCTGGTGTTTTTTGCCATGAATGAAAAGGTTTATAAGACCTTTGCAGTGGAAGGCCTGAATATTCCGTTCCCGCAGATGGACGTGCATTTGAAGCAATAAAAATAGATGTATTTAAGAAAACGAGCAACAAAATGATTTTTACCCCCACAAAATACCGGTTACAGACTGTGGCCACAGGCCGTGTCTTCAGCGACGAAGACTGGACCTTGGACGACAAGCAATGCGACAAACCCAGCATGGTGCGTCCTGTCTATGAGCAGAAGCAACTCAACGTCAGGGAAGGCAAGGAACTTGGCCTTTACCGTTATGCCGACTGGCTGCCCATCAAGCAGATGATGCAAAACCCATCTGAACCGATTACTTACAAGAGCGAGAAACTGGCTCAACGTCTCGGCTTGAGCAACCTCTATATCACTTTCAACGGATGGTGGCCTGAACGTGGTGCCCGTATGACGACTTGCTCCTTCAAAGAGATGGAAGCCTATTCGGTGTGCGCCCGTATGGGAGAGGAGCTGAAAGATAAGGTACTTGTGGTGGCCTCTGCCGGCAACACGGCACGTGCCTTTGCGAAGGTTTGCTCCGACAATGGCATCAAACTGCTGCTTTGCGTGCCTCAGGACAATATCAAGGCTTTGTGGTTCGACCAGCCGCTGAATCCTTGCGTGAAACTTATTACCACGGAATCGGGTAGCGACTATTTCGATGCCATCAACCTGTCGAATGTGGTCTGCGAGTTGGATGGTTATCTGGCTGAAGGTGGCGCGAAGAACATTGCCCGCCGCGACGGCATGAGTACCACGATGATGTCGGCAACAACCTTCATAGGCCGCACCCCCGACTTCTATTTTCAGGCTGTGGGAAGTGGAACGGGTGCTATCGCCGCCTGGGAAGCCAACCTGCGCTTTATTGGCGATGGACGCTTTGGCGCCAACAAAGCCCGTCTGATGGTTTCGCAAAACAAACCGTTCGTGCCCATGTACGACGCTTGGAAGGCCGACTCGCGCGCCCTGTTGCCTTACGATGCCGACCAAGCCCGTAGGGACGCTGCTGAGATTTGCGCCCCCGTGCTCTCCAACCGCAAGCCGCCTTATGGATTGGCAGGAGGCCTGTATGATGCCCTGAAAGACACCAACGGCGACATTTTCGCCGTCAGCAACGATGAGGCCAATGCCGCCAAAGCGCTGTTTGAGGAAACGGAAGGCATTGACATCTATCATGCCGCAGCGGTAGCTGCCGCCTCATTGCAGCAGGCCGTCGAAAAGGGTGTGGTAAAACCAGACGATGTGGTGATGCTCAACATCACAGGCGGTGGCGAGAAGCGTTTCCATGCCGGACATGAGTTGCATGATCTACAGCCCTCTCACATTTTCAAAATCGGCTTCACAAAAGACGAAGTGGTGCGGGTTTTGGCTGAGATGAAGTAAACGCCAGCCTTTATACCACTGACATCAAGACGAACGGAACAACCCTCGGCAGCAACCCTGCTGAGGGTTTTCCCTGTCAACTCGATGAGCTCGACCTGTTGCAGGTCATCCGCCTCAATAGTCACGAAATCTACGGCTGGATTCGGGAATACGCTGATTTCCTGTTCGCTGTTTTCTTGAAGCCCGTCAGCGTCTAAAGGTGTTACCCAGAAGGTGACCATTGCCGTGTTGCAATTGCAGGGGATGGTCATTTGGATATCCAACCAAGCGACAGAGCCTGGCACCACTTCAGGACGTAGCGTTGCCGTCATCGTGACCACCACCACTTCATCAGGTTGGGTGGGGATGGTCATACCCGTTACACCGTTGCAGGTGCAGCTGAAGTCGCTGAAGAACTCATTTGAAGGGTGCATGGTGACATCCACGGGGTCATATCCTGTGTTGTGCACCAGATAATGGAATACCGCCTGCGTGCCTGGATACATGGAGGTGTCGCCTGTGATGGGGTCAGCGGTGAAGGTGTATTGCTCCACCATGTCGATTTCCACATCGTCGATGGTAAGGTGGGTGGCACCATTCAGGGCAAGGGCGCGGAAACCGAAATACTGGCAGTCTGCGGGAATGGTCTCCACGTAGGCCGACACCTTGTCGTATTCCCCGTTGTTGATAACGGTGGAATAAAACAGCGTGTGCATGTCGTCAGGATTCGGAGCGGAGCCGGCCCAAATCTCGAATTGAAAATCACCGTCGGTGATGGCCCACAGCGTGAAACGATACCTTATGCTTTCGATGAAATACATAGGCATATACATCCACGAATCTTCAGCGTTGCTGAAGGCATACCAGTTGCCCGAGTGGGGGATGCGGTTATGGTCTTTTTCGAGATAGCCGCAGAGCCAGGTTTCATCGTTGCTTGTCCAGCCCACGGGGACTTGCATATCGTGGTTGGCATATTCGAAGCCTTCGGTCAGCAGGTTGCCAGCAAAGGTAGTGGTGGCTATGAGGCAAGTCAATAAGGTGAGGAGCGTTTTTTTCATGGTAGGTAATAATTAAGGTGGCAAAAATAGGATTTTTCTATAAAACTGGAACTGATTCTCTTTGTGTTTTTAACTGTAGCAACTGTAGCAACTGTAGCAAAACCCCAATCCGCCCCCAAAATTCCTACCTGAATGGTACCTGATTCCTACCTGATTCTACCTGAAATCAGAGAAAAACGGGGAGTAAGCAGATGTTTATCAACGATTTGGAAAAAAAGTTGGTTATTTATTACTAAAATTTGGGCAAGTTATTCGTAAACCGCAATCTCGCCGTTGTATATTTGCAGCGCCAAACAAACCAAAAGCGACAACCAAAAATGAACCCAAAATCCAAAATTTCCAACTCCTACCTAACTCCTGCCTAACTCCTACTTTAAGTCTACCCGAAATTCACCTTATTCATTAACCAACAAAAACCAAAAATCATGTACAATTTCCAAGAAAACTGCGGCATCGCTATGCCGCCTGAAATGCCCCAACAACTGCCGGCCCTCATCGGCCTGCTCACCAGGAACGTGCCCTCGTACTACAAGCCCGCTGTGGCCTCAGCCGTGTTTCCTGCCCTCGCGGCCCATCTGCACGGCGTAAGGTTCCGCTATTGGGACAACGTCGACCACGAGGCCACCTTCATGAACGTGCTCATCGGACGCCAGTCCGTCGGCAAGGGCTGCATCAAGAAGCCCATCGAGCTCATCATGGAGGACATCCGCCTGCGCGACCTCTCCAACCGCCAGCGCGAGGCGGAATGGAAAGAGATGAGCTTCGCCATGAAGATGCGCATCCCGCGCCCGAAGGACATCTGCATCCAGATGCTGGGCGACAACCTGACCGATGCCGCCTTCAACCAGCGCATCATCGATGCGAACAACAACGGACAGCGCTACCTCTACACCCTCGTGGACGAAATCGACGCCCTGAAGAATGTGACCACCAAACGCACTCCTGGCGAAGTCGGGCTGCTGGTAAGGAAAGCCTTCGACAATGCGCTGATGGGACAGGAGCGCGTGGGCGGCGACGCGGTGACAGGCATCGCTCCCCTGCGCTGGAACTTCAACGCCTCCACCACCCCCACCAACGCCCACTCCTTCCTCTCAAGGATGGTGAACAACGGCACCTTGAGCCGTCTGGACCTCTCGACCATCATCCGCGACGAGGAGGACCACACGGCTCCCGTCATGGGCATCTACGACGAGGCCTTCGCGAACGAGCTGAAGCCCTACATCGAACACTTAGAGACCGCCAACGGACGCATCGACTGCGAGGAGTCAACCCAGTTGGCTGTCGCCATGCGGGATGAGAACGAGGACAAGATCAGGCTTTACGAGTCGGAGGCCTACCGTGTGCTGAGCTACCGCGCCAATGTGATTGCCTGGCTCAAGGGTATGGTGCTGTATGTCTCCAACGGCTGCCAATGGGACGAGACCTTCAACAGCTTCATCCGCTGGAGCCAGGAGTACGACCTCTGGTGCAAGATGCTCTACTTCGGCCAGCAGCTGGAGGATGAGTTGAACGAGGAGGTGGCGATGCAGCGCCAGCACGGACCCAAGAACTTGCTGAACCTGCTGCCCGATGTCTTCACCCGCGAGCAATACCGCAACATGCGGCAAAGCAGGGGCAAAAAGGGCGACGGCGAGTCGCTCCTGCGCGTCTGGATGGCTAGAAAGTACATCTATTTCGACGGGGAGAACGGAAACTTCTGTAAGACAGACGAATACATCCACAAATTCAAACTCGCCAGCTGAGTCTGCTACAGTTGCTACAGTTGCTACAGTTAAAATCACAGCGGGAGGGGACGAAGGGTCTCCTCCCGTTTTTTTCTGTCTTGTTTAATATTCCCGTAAAAAAATTTCGGCAATACGGAAAAAAGTTTCTATCTTTGCACAGAAATTCAAACAAGAATCGCCATGTTAGTCAAATTCTCCGTAAAAAACTTCCGAGGTTTTGCCGAAAAGATAGAATGGGATTTATCTCATCCCAGCAATTACGAGTTCAACACGAACGCCATAAAAGAGGGCATTATCAAGAATGGTATTGTCTATGGCCCCAATGGTTCTGGGAAATCAAATTTCGCATTAGCCATCTTTGATATTGAGAATCATCTTTCGTCAAAATGGAAAAAGACAGACTATTACTCAAACTTTGTCTACGCTGGGAATCCCAATTCTCCTGTTGAATTTGAATATGTGTTTAAGTTTGATAACGACATCCTGGAATACAACTATTCAAAGAATTCGGTTGGACTGCTCGTTGCCGAATCGCTGACAGTGAACCACAAACAGGTTTTCAAAAGGGACATTTCCATCTTTGAAATCGACGACGAACAATTCAAGATTGACGTTACGGTTAAAGAGAACTTCAAGCAAAACGTGAACAGCGTTTCGGTCATCAACTTCATCACGGCTTCCTATCCTTTGTCCCAAGACCATTATATTGTAAAACTTATTCAGTTCGTCAACTCAATGCTATGGTTTAAAAATTTGGACAGCCGTGAGTTTATCGGCCTTGAGACCGCTAGTTTCGGCTTGGAAGAGTTTATCATACAGAACAAGTATGTCGAGGATTTTTCCCAGTTCTTGACCAAAGTGAGCAAACAAGAATTCAAGTTTGTTTCTCCTAAAGAGGGTGACAAGATTTTGTTATGTGAAATAGGAGGCAACACCATCCCCTTCCTCTCAATAGCTTCCACAGGAACGAAAGCGCTGGAACTGTTATATGTGTGGATAAAGAGAATGTCCGTCGCTTCTTTTGTCTTTATTGATGAGTTTGATGCCTTTTATCATTTTAAACTGTCCTTTGAGGTATGCAAACTGTTGTTTAATATGGATTGTCAGGTCTTCACCTCTTCTCACAACACTTTCCTGCTGACGAACGACCTCCTACGTCCTGATTGCAACTTCATTCTGCAAAACAACAAGATAAAGCCGCTTCATGCCTGCACGGAAAAAGAGCTGAGATTTGGGCATAACATTGAAAAAATCTACAGAGCCAATGCATTCAATGTCGAATAACGAGTTACATCTTTTTGTATTTGAGGGCGTTCGGGCAGAGTCTAAATATGTGGAAAAACTCGAACAGCATTTCCTAAGCAAGAGGATTTCGGTGAAGTGTGTCTATGATGCCGAGATTTACCAGTTGTACAAGCAACTGAAAGCCGAGGAGTTCGATTTTGACATCGTAGACCTTCTCAAAGAACGCAGCAAAGAAAACGCGGAGCTATTGCGAGACTATACCCGTGACAGTTTTCCCTATGTTTATTTGTTCTTTGACTATGATGCGCATGCAACAATGGCAAGCGACGACAAAATAGCTGAGATGCTCGAGTTCTTTAATAACGAAACCGAGAACGGGCTGCTATACATCAGTTATCCGATGTTGGAAGCGATTCGTCACTATACAGACGTGGAGAGTTTTAAGGAGCTAACCGTGAAATGCAAGCGATCCAACTGCCCTTACAAAGACGATTGTGAAAAAGAGGAAGCCTGTATGAACGAGCCTCATTACAAAACGGTTTCGGCATCAGAGTGCCGTCCGCAGTTGACCAATATCAACCATTACACCAAAGAAATCTGGCAAGAACTAATTCGCGCCCATGTTCACAAAATGAATTATCTGGTACATGATGTTTTCGACTATCCCACCCAATTAGATTCTCAAAGCACAGTTTTCGAGAAGCAGTTGGAAAAACACATTAACCGCAAATGCCCGGAAGTGGCGGTGTTAAGTGCATTTCCACTTTATGTACTGGACTATTATGGGGTTGAAGGATTGAAGAGGAAACTGGAAGAATGATGTTGACGAGGATTAGTACAGCTATAGCTTCTATGTCCGGTTTTTCGGGCTGTGGCTGAGACAAAAAAAAGCCAGAACCTTTTTGGCGGCTCTGGCTTTGGTTTCCTTCAATAAGCCACTAAGCTACTGAAGTTTAAATGCTTTGTATTCAATATAATAACTACTGATTGGGTTGTCATAAGATTGGTCGTCTACTTTTGTGCATCGGTGTTCTTCACGTTTAAAGACGTATGTTTCTCCAGCTCGTAATACAACTGATTGTGTCTTTACAACGGAAGATGGCACTGATGTAACATCATAGTTATTACCATAGGTCCCTCCTTGAAATGACAAGGTAATATCCACACTAACCGTACAAGAATTCCGATTGGTGAACTCCCAGCCATAGTATTTGGTTGAACTACAATTATAGCCGCATGAATACTGTGGGCCGTCATAAATCACTCTTCTCGTTTCAATTCCTCTTACTTCTTGTGCAATAGCCGAAGCTGACATGAAACACATTAGAACAGCCAATGTTGTTATTGCTTTTTTCATATTTGTATCTTATTATAGTGATATTACGCTCTCTGCTTGCTTAATAATCATCATCTCGCCTATCTCTTTTAATAGGTTCTCTTCCTAATTGAACCGTGACAAATCTTTCATTTCCCGAAGGAACTTCATCTGGCCAACAATAAACTTTTCTAGAAGATGATTGCCCACAACGAATTGTTTCCTGAAAATAATCACTTACCCTCTTCCCTTTATAAGAAAGGTACCATTCAAAACTGAAACTGGTTATTTCACCTCTATTGCTACGGTTGCTATTCCCTATCGTAATAGAATACGAACCATCATAATTTGCCGTTATGGAGTTGACGTTAATTCCTTCTGTAGAGGATATTGTAACATAGTCAGGCTCAACAATGTTGAGCGGCGTATATTGAGCCATTAATGAGACTGGTAATATCAGAGTCGTAAACATTATAACTCCAAAAACGAATGCTTTTAGGCTTTTTTTCATCGTTCATTTATATTATATAGTGTACGGAGAGACGCAAATTGCCTCTCCGTACATGAACATGATTATTTATTAGGCTCAGGGAAAGGAACAGGCTTTGTCTGTTCACCAGTGCCGTTACATTCAGGGCAAGTCTCACTTTCATAAACATACCCCTTACCATCACATCTATAACAATTGTCACCCCATTTATCCTTTCCTTGTCCATTACATGTAGGACAATCTTTCTTTACTTCAATAGTTCCTTTGCCATTACATTTGTAACAGCGCAATCCTACTATTGTAAAAGAAAATAATGCAAGGATAATAGCAGTAATGCCAATGCCTACAAACAATCTCTTTTTCATTTCATTCGTGGCGGTCTTTATCCTGTTGCCTGCAGTTTTAGTTGTTAATTGATTAGACCACAAAAATACTTTATAGTCTCGTTTCAAGACCCTTTCTCAAGTAACCAATTCGGTTACAGTAACCACATTGGTTACACTTTCCTGCAAAACTCTTCGGAAAGGTCTTGAAAGAAATCGTGATTCAACGCTTTGGAAATGCGTTCCAGCAAAGCAATATCGATGTTATCCTTACGGAAAATCCTATGGATATGCGGGCGAGTGCAGCAAATGTCTTTGGCCAACTGCGTGGCCGTAACACCTTTCTGCCTCATTACCTCTTTGATATGTTGCCCAATGTGCATAAAAAAGCGTGGAATTTATTCAACTTGCCGAGCATCGGGTTTCCACGCCCACCATATCAACAAGTTATTCCACGCCAAAAAATTGGCGTTTCATAACGGCTTCTTGATATGGTGTCTCTATTGAGACTTTGTGGAAATTGATGCTCAAGAATTCGTTTTTGAAATGCTATTCTATATGTCTGTTATGTTGTTAGCTTCTTTTCCGTTGGTTGTTTTAATAGTTTATACGTGCAAAAATACTGTTTTCTATGAAATGTAGAATGAAAAATCACTCTTTCGTGTTCCGTTCCTTCACAATCTCCTCCTGCTTGTCCTTGGGGGTCGGCATGTACTGATGGAATTCCATCGAGTAGTTGGCGCGGCCTGAGGTGAGGTTGCGCAAGGCGGTGGCATAGCCGAACATCTCGACCAACGGCACGAAGGCATCCAGCTTCTGTGAGCCCTTGCGGAAACGGCGCATGTTCTCAATACGGCCTCTGCGCTTGTTGATGTCGCCCGTCACGTTGCCGATATAGTCGTCAGGCGTGTTGATTTCCACCTTCATTACAGGCTCAAGCAGCACGGGGCTGGCTTTCAGGAAGGCCTGCTTGAAGCACATTTGGGCGCAGAGTTGGAAGGCCATGTCGCTGGAATCCACGGGGTGTGAACTACCGTCGACGAGGACGCACTTCACATCCACCACAGGATAACCTGCAAAAGGACCTTTGTTCATGGCTGCGGCCAGACCCTTCTGCACCGAGGGGATATATTCTTTCGGAATCACGCCGCCCTTGGTGAGGTCGACAAACTCGAATCCGTTGCCGGGGTTGGGCTCGAAGCGGATGACGGTGTGGGCAAACTGGCCTTTGCCTCCCGTCTGCTTCACGTAGCGGTAGTTGCACTCGAACGGAGCAGTAATGGTTTCGCGGAACGACACCGATGGGGCTCCCACCGTCACCGGCACCTTGAATTCTTCTTTCAGTCGGTCGACGAGGATTTCCAGATGCAATTCGCCCATACCCGCGATGATGGTCTCTTCGGTCTCCTCATCGAAGTGTGCGTGGAACGAGGGGTCTTCGTTGCAGAGCTTGGCGAGAGCCTCACTCAGTTTGCTGCGGTTTTTCTTGTCGTCAAGGTTGACTTTCATCTCGATGACCGCAGGCGGTATGTTGATGGACTCCAAGAGGATGGGTTGTTCGTTCTCATCGCAGAGTGTGTCACCCGTCTTGGTGTATTTCATACCCACGAGGGCGACAATCTCGCCGGTACCCGCTTCGCTGATTTCCTCGCGTTCCTTCGCCTTGATGCGGAAGATGCGGCCCACGCGCTCGCT
>R22__coassemble_395_pt1 | contig 29613 bp, 15 predicted proteins | sample R22__metabat2_low_PE_022 | metagenome-assembled genome bin R22 | reverse complement strand
ATACATACATACGACAAACCCTCAAAAAAATGAACAAAAGGCTTGTCATATAAAAATCAAATGCATACCTTTGCAGCAGGTTGAAGGGATTGCCCAAACAGGACTTCGGCATCCTGACAACCCGGAAACAAGTCAATCAAGTATAATTAGAAGTACCCTTAATAGAAAACTACTTTTGAACATTTATGAAAAAAACACTTTCCATCATCATCGTTCTGCTATTGGCTATCCACTGCTTTGGCCAGGAGAAAGAGCAGACAGAAAAGGCAATCACCTTCAGCGTCGGCTTTGCTTACAACCAGATATGGCTGCAAGGCAATTTGTACGGGGCAGACGAGTATGGTGTATCCTCGTCGCCGTTTAATTGGGGTGTTTCCCCGTTTTTTTCCATGCGGAAAAACAGATGGACGTTCAACTTTGGTTGTAGTTATATGTCGTTTTCGCGGAATTACCGATACTCTGAAACACATTTCTATGTTGACAAATGGCAAGAGGCCAGCCTCGCTTCAACAGTTGGGGTTCGGGTCACAGGTGAACGCCAATTGATAAACGTCACACCCTTTTGGGGCCTTGATATGTCCTTTTTATTCAATTATGAAAAGGATGTAACTATGGGGACTTGGGCAAGGCACTATAATACAGATGAACTCGGGGCAAGGAATCCTTATGGTGTCATTTCGTATTATCTTGGCATAGGATTGCTCGGGGGGATAAATGTTTCATGTCCTGTAACAAAACATTTTGAAATTGGGCTTTCCTACTGTTTGAAGTTCAAGATATTAAACAATATCCGAAATGATAGTAACCCACATTATCCATTCGATATTACAAGCCCCGTACTCTACAATAATGCCAGCATAGGCGTTGCATACCGGTTCAATTAATTCAGGAAACACTCCCCATTCCCCGCTGTTCCCTTGCTGAATCCTATCTGATTTCAGAACGCATTCAGCAAGGGGGATAAACCCTCACTAACCCCATCATCCTGCCAGCGGCAGAGGCGAGTTCCGCCCGGTTGCTTGCAGGATTTTCTTTTTTTGCCCAATTTGCTCGTCATTTTCCAAATTATTGCTACTTTTGCATCGTGACAGTTGTTAATTAACAATAAAAACAACAAAGCCATGACGGACACATCGAGAGAGAAATACATCAACCCCTACACCGACTTCGGGTTCAAGAAGCTGTTTGGCACCGAGATGAACAAGGACTTACTGATGAGCTTCCTCAATGCCCTGTTCAACAACAGCGCGAACGAAATCGAGGACATACAGTACCTCAACAGCGAGAATTTGGGAGATGGCTACGGCGACCGTCGCTCGGTGTTCGACGTCTACTGCATGACCAAAGACGGCAGCCGCTTCATCGTGGAGATGCAGAAGGCTGAGCAGGAGTATTTCAAGGACCGCAGCGTCTACTACGCCACTACGCCCATCCGGCAGCAGGCCGTCAAGGGGAAATGGGACTACCATCTGGAGAATGTCTATACTATCGGCATACTCAACTTCGTCTTCCCCGACGGAGAGTACCCTGACGACAGCTACCGCCACGAGATTAAACTGAAGGATGTGGAGGACAACCACGTGTTCTACGACAAACTGACCTTCATCTATCTGGAGATGCCGAAGTTCAACAAGACCGAAGACGAGCTGGGGACGTTGTTCGACAAATGGATGTTTGTTTTGCAGAACCTCTACCGTCTGCTTGAACGCCCCAAGGCCTTGCAGGACCGCGTGTTCCAGAAGGTGTTTGAGCAGGCCGAGATAGCCCGTTATTCAGATGCAGAGCGCTGGGAGTATGAGGAGAGCCGCAAGATGTTCTGGGACAACTACAGCGTGATGAAGACGGCGATGAACAAAGGCATAAAACAGGGGTTGGAAGAGGGTATCAAACAAGGTATCAAACAAGGTATCAAACAAGGTGCTCAACAGGCAAAAGCCGAAGCCGCACGTCGTTTTCATGCTTTGGGCTTAAGCGTTGAGCAAATCGCGCAAGGTGTTGATTTGCCAGTTGATGAGGTGAAGAAACTACTGCTATAGTATCTCCCCCGTAGCATCGTTGTCCCATCGTTAATAATTACCGGCTGCATAGGCCGAAAAAAAAAGTTATTTACAATAATAACTTTTTACATCATTATGTGGTCCCTCCCGCTGCCCTTATGACAAAAAAAATACCTTTTGTTGCAAAAAAAATTCTTCTATATAAGAAAAAAATTGTATTTTTACGCGTTTTTTCAAAAGAGGTACAAACAAGCAACACCATAACCGATGAGATTCGTTTTCCGCACATTCACCCTCGCCGCCCTGTTGCTTTCGGTTTTGGCACTGAACGCCCAGACGCGCGACTTCACTTTCAATAACGACGCCCAAAAAGAAGGCTTCTCTGTAAAGAACAACACCCGTTCAGGCCTTCAGATGCGCCACGTTCTGAAACAGACGAGCATCGTCAACATTACCGACAACGGCTACACGGGCGATGTCGTCAACGGCGGCACAGGCATCAGCCTCCCCGCCAGCGAAGGCAAGCCCAACCTGCCCTCGTTCAGCCGTTTCGTGGCCGTGCCCAATGGCGCTTCGGCCCATGTCGAGATGGGCTATCGTAGCATGACTACCATTGCCAACGTCGACCTGTTGCCCGCCACACCCATCAAATTCGACACCGACGACAGTCCCAATACATACGAGAAAGACTTGAGCATCTACAACAAGAACGCTTTCTTCCCCGAGCAGCCCGTCACCGTCAGTGAGCCCTTCAGCCTGCGTGGTGTGCAGACCGTAGCTGTCACCGTGGCACCCTACCAGTACAACCCTGTCACCAAAGAGCTGCACGTATACGACGACCTGCAATTCGGCATCCGCTTCGATGGCGGCAACGGGGAGTTTGGAGACGACCGTCTGCGTTCGCCCTATTGGGATCCCATCCTCATGCAGAATCTGGCGAACTACAACCAACTGCCCGTCATCGACTATGAAGCGCGTATGCAAGAATGGGTGAACAACCGTCCCGAAGGCTGTGAATATCTCATCGTCATCCCCAACAACGAGAGTTTCCGCCCATATGCAGACCAACTGTGTGAATACCGCATCAAGCAAGGCATCCTCACCGAGGTGAAGAGCCTGAGCGAAATGGGCTGCACCACCACCGCCATGATGAAGAGCTATTTCCACAACGCTTACAACCACTGGGAGATTCCTCCCGTTGCAGTATTGCTCCTCGGTGACCATAACACCAACATGGCACAAGGCATACCAGCAGAAATCACCTACCACTCTTCAAGTTACGGCAACTGCATCACCGACAACGGCTATGCCGATGTGACAGGCGACAACCTGCCTGAGATGGCTTTCTCGCGCCTTGTGGCCGCCAATGCCAATGAAGCCCAGATGATGGTCAGCAAGCAGCTTGAATATGAGTACACCAACCCCAACATGAGTGCCTCTACCTACGACCAGCCCATCACCGCATTAGGGTGGCAGGATGAGCGTTGGTTCCAGATTTGCTCTGAAGTAGTGGGCGGATACTGGCGTTTGCAAGGCAAGCACCCTGTCCGCATCAATGCCATCTATTCCGGCTATCCAGGCAACAGCTGGTCATCGAACCAGAACACCTACATGGTGGTCAACTATTTTGGCCCCAATGGATGCGGCTACATCCCCCAGACACCTTCAGAACTCGGTGGCTGGACAGGCGGCACTGCCGCACAGGTCGTCAATGCAGTCAATAACGGCACCATGCTGCTGCAACACCGCGACCACGGCTACTATCAAGGCTGGGGCGAACCTGACTTCAGCACAAGTGACGTGGCCCAGATGACCAACACGGGCAAACTGACCTTCGTCAACACCATCAACTGCCAAACCGGCACCTTCGATTATGGTTCCGGTTGCCTCATTGAAGCCTTCATGCGTCGCACCTACAACAACCAGAACGCCGGTGCGGTGGGCTGTATCGGACCCACGCAAACCTCCTACTCGTTCGTCAACGATGCCTACGCTTGGGGCTTGTACGACCAATACGACCCGCAATTCCTTCCCGACTATGGCCCTTACGCCAACTACGAAGGCAACTGGAGACCCGCTTTCGGCAATGTGGCCGGCAAATACTTCCTGCAACAAAGCTCTTGGCCATACAATCACGACAAAAAAGCTATCACCCATAAGATGTTCACCAGCCATTGCGACGCCTTCCTGACCCTCTACACACAGGTGCCACAAACCATGACGGTCACCCACCCCACACAACTCAGTGCCTCCACCACGAGTGTTAACGTGAGTGCCCCTGCCGGAGCCGTCATCGCCCTGACAAGAGACAACAACATCCTGGCCGTGGCCACGGCGACAGGCAGCAGCCAAAGCATCAGTATTCCTGCGCAACCCTCCAACTCACAGATCACCATCGTGGGCACCAAGCAAGACTACCTTCGCTATGTGGGCACCATCACCGTCATCAGCGAGCCGAACCTCACACTGACCGAAGTGAGCCTCAATGATGCAAGCGGCAACGGACAACTTGAATACGGCGAGACTGCATCATTCAACATGGCCATCAAGAACGCTGGCGACATCACCTCAAACGCGGCTTCAGCCACCTTGAGTACCACTACACCTTTGTACGTCACCATCACTGAGAGCGACGCTTCACTTCCCGCCTTGACGCCCGAACAAACCATCGATCTTGAAAGCGTGTTTGGCATCGTTGTGGCCGACAGTATCCCCGACAATGCGCACATCAGCTTCAGCCTTGCCATGAACGATGGCGACCATCAATGGACCTCATCTTTCAGTTTCTTTGCAGCCGCTCCTAATCTAAAAGTCAGCGACATACTGTCAATCAACGACAGCGGCAGCAACAAAGGCAACGGCAACGGTCGCCTCGACCCAGGCGAAGCCGCAGAAATCACCATGAATTACAGCAACTTTGGCAGTGCCGCTGTCTCCGACCTGACAGTCGCGCTCAGCACCTCCCAATCGCAACATATCACTGTCAACAACCCCATTATTTCCACACCACTTGTCAATCCCAACGAGACTATTGAGGTGACCTATACCGTCAGCGTATCGGCAACCATGCCCAAAGGTGAAGACGCAGCCCTGAAGTTGACGGTAGCACAAAACGGAGGCCACTACGGTGACGAGCACACCTTCGTGCACCGTGTTGGCCTTGAAATCGCCAGTTTTGAACAAGGCTTGGCAGGCTTCGAATGGGAAAACGACCCTCAGCATCCTTGGGTAGTCAGTTCCACCGAGCCCAATGCCGGTTCGTTCTGCCTGCAATCAGGTGACATCGAAAACAACGAGACCTCAACACTCACCATTCTATATAATGTAGAGAATCTCAACGACGAAATCCGATTCTTAAGAAAGACCGACAGCGAGATGAACGGCGACTTCCTGCGCTTCTATATCGACGGCACGATGATGCAAGAATGGTCAGGTTCCCTCAACTGGCGTGAAATGGTCTTCCCCGTCACCCAAGGCGAGCACACCTTCAGTTGGGTTTATGAGAAGAACGGCAGTGGCTCCATGGGTTCAGACCATGCCTGGATTGACGAAATCCTCTTCCCTGTACGCCACATCAGTTTTGCCTGCATTGCCGGTGCCGACCAAGACCTTTGCCAAGAGGCCGTGCAGCTCGAAGCCAACGCCATTGGTTACGAGACCCTGCACTGGACTACTGCCGGTGACGGCAACTTTAATGCCACCGACATCCTCAGCCCCATCTATACGCCTGGCGAGCAAGACTTCAACAACAAGGAAGTCACATTGACCCTCACAGCCACCAATGCGTTAGGCGAGACCCTCACCGACGATGTCACCATCCGTTTCCACGAAGCTGCAAGCATTGAAATGGACGAGGAAGGCGACATTTGCGAAAACCAGAGCATCAACCTGGCCGCCACCCTCAGCGAGGCAGGCCTTGTCCGTTGGGAGACCGAAGGCGACGGCGAATTCAGTGGTACTTTAGATGCCGAGACGACCTACACACCTGGCGCACAAGACATCGCCAATGGCAGCGTCAACCTGTGGGTCAAAGCCATGTCACCTTACGGTTGCGGTGATGCCGAGCACCTCTTCCTGCTCAACATACACCCCGTCGAACACACCGAGTTCAACATGGAAGCCTGCGTCAGCTACAACTGGAACGGCACCGAATACAGCGAAGACGGCGACTACGAGCAAACCCTGCAAAGCATCTACGGCTGCGACAGCATCGTCACCATGCACCTTACCCTCATCGACGCTTACCACATGGAGACCGAAGTCGAAGCCTGCGACAGCTACGAATGGGGCGGCGATGTCATCACCGAAAACGGCATATATGAACACACCTTCACCTCCATTCACGGATGTGACTCGACCGTGGTGATGCAGCTGACCATCAACCATTCATCGGAAGAGATGTGGGCCGTTGATGCTTGCGACAGCTATGAGTGGGATGGCATCACCTATACCGAATCAGGCATTTACGAGCGAATCTACACGGACATTCATGGCTGCGACTCAATAGTCAAGATGGACTTGGCCGTCATGACTGCCCCAGTGATTGAAACCATCAACGGCGACACTGATGTTGACGTGAGACTGACGCCTGCCAGCGTTTACTCGACTGCGCCCAACGGAGGCTCCTTCTGGAGCATCGACCCAGAGGAAGCCGGTAGCGTTGTCGTTGAAGAAGGCGTAGCCACCATCACATGGAGCGAGACTTTCAAAGGGGATGTTCTCCTCCATGTATGGGCTCTTGGATACTGCGGCGAAGACGAAAGCAGCATGACCATCCATGTGAAGAATTCAACCGATGTGAGCGAATACAGCATCAAGGCCTATGTGTTTCCGAATCCTACCAGCGGCAATATGACAGTGGAGGCTGAAGGCATGAGGCGCGTCACCGTAAGCAACACTTTCGGACAAATCGTCCTCGACACAGAAGTCCAAGGCAACCATGCCCTGCTCAACATGAGCCAGTTCGCTGCCGGAACTTATCTCATCTGCATTCACACCGATAATGGCTTCGCGATGAAGCGTGTCAACGTAATACGATAAGACAAATAGCAAAAACAAACAATCTAATAATCACCATGATGAAAAACATAGCAAAATGGTTCATCTTCGCCACGATACTCGTCCTTATGCCGATGAAGTATTTCGGGCAAACACGTATTGAGTCCCAAAATGGCAATACGACTCAACAATCCCAAATTAGGGAATATGAAAACGGATTCCTTTTCAACGTTTTTGAGATTGAGAACGTGGAGGAACGTGTTCAGTTAGCGTCAGCACTTGCCACGAGCGACATTTGGCTTTGCACCCCAACCGAAAATCCCGGTGAATTGTTTATCAGGCCCAACAGCTACAACCCTGACATCCCGATTTATGCCGAATTCGATTATCTCAGGATGACGCTCCGGGAAGAATACGAGGCAGCGGCAGCATTGCCCAAAGAGGAGTTCCGTGAAATCCTTAACTCATGGGCACACAACATAAGCCACGACTACTTCAACTTCCTGATTGCCGACCACCTTGACCGTGCCAACCATTGCATGGATGCAGAGCCCTTCTGCACTTCCGACGTTTATGAATTCCCGGCTCTCAATAGCGGCTATTCATGGTCAGGGCCTAACTACGGATGCCTGGGCAGTTCACCCACCAACAAGCATTCATTCTGGTATTACATGAGAATAGGTGTCGCAGGCAACATCACCATCTTGATTGAAGCCTCGTTTGACGTCGACTTCGCCCTTTGGGGGCCTTTCGACGACCAAATCGCCCCGTGTCCGACCGAAGCAGGAGAAGCAGGCATGTTGACTGCAGACTGCTCCAGTTGTCCGAACAACACGACAAACCCCACTTTCTATCCCTCAGGCAACCTTCACGACTGTAGTTTTGACGCACGGCATTATGAGTATGCTAACGTGGTGAACGGACAGGTAGGACAGTATTACATCCTTCTTATCACCAACTATAGCGGCAGCGACGGTTACATCACCTTCCAAAAATATGCAGGAGATGGCGAAACTGACTGCGGCATCATGCCTGGTATCGCCACTAACGACGGCCCTTATTGTGCGGGCGAGACTATCAATTTGTTCGTCAACACACAAGCCGGTGCCACCTATAGTTGGACAGGGCCCAACGGCTTTACCTCAAACACACAGAATCCCACCATTCCCAATTGCACCTACGAAATGGGTGGTGTCTACACTTGTGTCACAACCGTCGACGGACAAACCACCTCTGGCACAACCGAGGTCCTCGTATATCCCCAGCCCATCGCCAACTTTGAAGCCACCACTGCTTGCTTTGGCACCGCCACCGAATTCACCAGCACCGCCACCACCAATCCCTCGGGACAAGCATTCACCCACTATCATTGGGACTTCGGAGACGGAGAAGAAAGTGACGAACAGAATGTGACGCACACCTATGCTGCCGCTGGAACCTACCAAGTCACCTACACGGTGCAGACCGGAGGCAGATGCGAAGACCAAATCACTCAAGACGTGGTCGTTCTTGCTATGCCCGTGGCTACCGCCACAGTCAACCCGAGCTCCGTACAGTACGGCGGCGTTGCCACCCTCACTGCCGACCCCGGTGCAGAAGGCTCGTTCTCCTATCACTGGGAACCTGCCAACATGGTCACCAACCCCAACAGCCAAACCACACAAACTGTTCCTATCCAAGAGACACAGACTTTCACTTGCACCGTCACCAACACAGAAGGCGACTGCTCCAGCACAACACAAATCACGGTCAACATGGCAGGATCCGACTTGACAGCCACTGCCACCGCTGACCAATATGAGCTCTGCGAGGACGAGCAAACGACACTCCATGCCGTACCCCATAATGGCACAGGAAACTATACCTTCAACTGGTCACCTGCCAACTTGCTCAACAACACGACCACCCAAAACCCCGTAGCCACACCACCTCTCGGAACGACCACATTCCATTGTTCCGTCAGTGACGGACTGACCATCCAAGAGGTCAGCGTGACCCTGACAGTACATCCAAAGGAGGAGAAGGATCTCTACGACTCCTTCTGTGAAAATGGAAGTTATACTTTTTATGGTCAAACCATTCATTCACCTGGAGTATACGACCACACGTTGCAGACACAATACGGCTGCGACAGCGTCCTCCACTTGCATCTTTCCGCCTATCCTATAGAGGAAAGCGAGTTTATGGACAACGAACACTGCGACAGTTACTTCTGGGATCCTCAAGGTCATGAAATCCTTTCCACCGACCATGAAGGCAACGACTACGACCGCTCAGGTACCTATCATCGCACATACGCAGACCGCCACGGCTGCGACAGCCTCGTCACCATGCAGCTCGAGCTCGAATACACGCCCCAGCCCATGGAAATTTATCCCGTTGACCCCGACAACACCTATCCCCACTGGGTCGTCACAGCCACAGAGTTCCAAATCAACGCCTACGAGTTCAAGATTTGGGACTACTATCACACGCTTTGCCATTGGGATTCCATAGACTGGAGCTTTGAAAACCCTGAAATCGAATGGTTGCTTGAGCCCGACTCGACTACTGTGCCGATGGGCAGGAATTGCACATTGTATGTATTGAATTATGTTGAAGACACCGTTTGGCTCCGTACCACCATCTACAACGAATGCGCCCCCCAAGGCATCACCCAACGTTATTGGTTCATCTGCTCGTTCTATGGCATTGAAGACTACGGCTCCTCAACCTGCACGGGAAGCTTCAACGTTGTCCCCAACCCCAACAACGGTACCATGACACTCAACTTTGAAAGTTTCACTGGAAAAGTCGAAATGAAGGTGTATGACATGACAGGCCATCTCGTTGACCAATTCGAGACTTACAATGCCGAATCAAGTTCAATGACTTACAGCATGAAAGATCGTGCCGACGGCATATACTTCTTCGTAGCCACCAGCAAGGATGGCACCATCGCGAAGAAAGTCATCGTATCGCAATAATGGCATAAAACAGAACATATTAGTTCACTAAAAAGCGGCTTGAGCCGCTTTTTTCATTTTTTTCTTGATTTTTTCAATACTATTTGAGAAAAATTTCTATATTTGTCGCTTTATAATATTGTGTTTTTGTCATTTACTGAAAAAGCCTGTATTCAACATACTATTGAAAGTCAACTAATTAAAAACATAAACCATTCAACACACCAGCGTCATGAGAAATTTTACAAAGCTCTTCCTTGTTGTCATGCTACTGACGGCAGCTCCGCAGAGGCACTATGCCCAACAACCACAACATGCCAATAACCAATCGACCATCAGCGTTGACATCACCGACATTAACCTTTTCGATGAGCGCGTGTTTTTCCTATATAACTTGGTCAACGACAGTCGATTTGACGTGGTTGAAGGCGAGCAGGATGGCGTTTTCGTTGTCAGTGCCAGCGAGGCGTTCCAAAACATTGACCTTCGGGAAAACTTTGCCGATTTCCGCGAGCAAAACGCACATCAGTTTGCCCAAATGGACAAGGAACAAGCGGCAGAAATGGCAAGTGAATACAAGGCTGCCCTTCCGATGGAATTCACCAATTCGCTGATGATGGATGTATACATCAGATCGAGGCAGAACAACACCTGCGCCAATGCCGACCCGTTCTGCACCGACAACGGCCTTTATGACTTCCCTGCTGGTGTGAATGCCGGCTCCGGTGAATCCGGCCCTGATTACGACTGTCTGTACACCACTCCAAATCCTGCTTGGTATTATATGAGGATACTAAACCCTGGTAACATCGATATCTATATGTACAGTACTCCTTCGGTTGACATCGACTTCTGCTGTTGGGGGCCTTTCACCGACCCTACCACACCTTGTCCCAATGGCTTGACTTCCAACAAGGTGGTCAGTTGTAGTTATGCCGCCGCCCATACTGAGCATTGCATGATTCCTTCAACATCACAAACGGGTGAGTATTACATCCTCGTCATTACCAACTACTCGAACCAAACGACCAATATCTCCTTCAGTAAAGTAGGTGGTACGGGTACGACTGACTGCGGCATCCTGCCTCCTTTGGTAGATGGCGGCGGCCCCTACTGCGTGGGCGAAACCATTTATCTGACCGCCAACGGTCAGGACGGAGCCACCTACAGTTGGACCGGCCCAGGCGGATTCACCAGCAACCAGCAGAATCCCACCCGTCCGAATTGCACCTTGAATATGGCTGGTCAATACACATGCACCATCAGTGTTGGAGCGCAATCCAACAGCGCCACTACCGAAGCCGTTGTCATTTATCCCCAACCCAATGCCAACTTCAACTACACCTCGGTCTGTAGAGGAACCCCGACCCAATTCACCAGCACTTCAACCACCAACCCCAGTGGTCAGCAAATCCAAAACTATCAATGGAACTTCGGTGACGGGCAGACTGGCACAGGGCAAAACGTCACCCACACCTATGCCGATGCGGGCAACTATACCGTAACCCTCACCACCTCATGCGGCGATGGGCACTGTACCAGCACGAAGACACAAACCGTTCCAGTCTATGCCTCGCCTATGGCCTCTGCCTCAGCATCGCCCACCACCGTCATCTATGGCGGCACCTCCAACCTTACGGCAAGCGCCGGAACGACAGGTTCGTTCAACTTCCACTGGGAACCCGCCAACATGGTTACCAACCCCAATAGCCAATCCACACAAACTGTACCCTTGCAAGCCACGCAAACCTACACCGTCACTGTCACCAACCCACAAGGCGGATGCAGCAGCACGGCACAAGTCACCGTGAGCATGGAAGGTTCCAACATGACCGCCATGGCCACTGCCGACCTCTATGAACTCTGCGAAGGTGAATCGACCACACTTCACGCACAACCCTCTGGCGGCACGGGCAGCTATACCTACACCTGGACACCCGCTAACACGCTGAACAACGCCAACACACAAAACCCTGTGGCCACCCCTCCTGTTGGTTCCAACACCTATACCTGCACCGTCAGCGACGGCATCACCAACCAAAACGTTTCCGTCACGATCATAGTTCACCCCAACATGGAAGCCGATGTCTATCAAACCATATGCGAGAACAGCACCTACAACTTCTTCGGTGAAGAATTGCATATCCCAGGTGTTTACGACCACACCATACAAACACAACACGGCTGCGACAGCACCATACACCTACACCTTAGTAATTGGGACACCTACGAGACCCCTGTCACCCGCCACTTCTGCCAAGGTGAATCTTATGACTTTTTTGGCAACCAGCTTAGCGCATCCGGCACGTACTACCACACTTTGCAATCCATCCACGGCTGCGACAGCATCATCAGGCTCCATCTGATTCAAGACCCGAGATATGAACAAACCTTCAACGAGTCGACCTGCGAAGGCGGTCTCGGTTATTACTACAACGGCAACTACCTTCAACCCAGCAGCTCGGCTTACACCTACGTTTACGAGACCGTAGCAGGTTGCGACAGCATCGTACACCTCTATATTGACGAGGCCGAATACAACTCCAAGACCTATAACGTTTCACTCTGTGCCACCCAATACACCTGGGCTTCCAACGGACGAACCTATTATGAGACAGGCACCTATTACGACACGTTGCAGTTTGCAGGTTCATGTGACAGCACCCTTGTCCTCAACCTTGAGCTACGTCCCAGCTATGACATCGACGTGGTGGCCACAAGCTGCGACTTCTACCATTGGCAGAACGATACATACAATGTGGACATGACTTTCGACCACAGCACCACCTACACGCACCATTACACCAACGAATACGGCTGCGAGAGCGAGGCGACGCTTTATCTCACCATCAGCAGCCACGACGAGACCGAGTTCACTGTTTCGGAAGACGAAAACTGCGACAGTTACTTCTGGAATCCTATGGGACATGAAATCGTTTCAACCGATCATCCTGATTTGGAATACGACATGAGCGGAACTTACCACCGCACCTACAAGAATGCCGCTGACTGCGACAGTATCGTCACGATGAATGTCGAGTTTGAGTACACCCCGCAACCTTCAGAAATCCACCCTGTTGATGCCAACAATGCCGCACCGCACTGGGTCATCACAGCCACCGAGTTCCAAATCAACTCATACGATTTCAGCATCTGGGAGGCCGGACACCCAGGCACTTGCCATTGGGATTCCATCACCTGGGCCTTTGATGACTCGCATGTACAATGGCTGCTTGAAACAGACCAAACCACAACGCCTCCAGGAAAGATTTGCAAGATATATGTGCTGAACCACGTCGAAGACACCGTTTGGTTGACAGCAACGGTATACAACAGATGCTCTCCAGAAGGCCAGTCGCAACGCTATTGGTTCGTCTGCTCGTTCTATGACGTTGACGAACAAACGGAAAACCATGCCGATTTCAGTGTGGTGCCCAACCCCAACAATGGCACTATGACGCTCCACTTTGAGCAACTCACCGGCATGATTGACCTGAAGGTGTACGACATGACAGGCAACCTCATCGACCAGTTCAACACCTATAGCATTGGTGGCCCGGAACATGTTCAATACAACATGAAACGCCACGCTGAAGGCATCTATTTCTTCGTGGCCACGGGAAAGGAAGGCACTATAGCGAAGAAAGTCATCGTCAGACGATAAGCAACACTAACAGCGATGAATATGAAGCGGCTACAGATATTAGTCATATTGTCATTATTCTTGTGCAGCACCTTCCCTGCCACCTTTGCCCAAAACACGTCTACACAAGGCAAGGAGTTTTGGATTTCGTTTATGCACAATGGATTCAAAGACCATTCACAAGGTGGATGGGTCACCACCCAAGTGCTGATTAGCGCAAAACGCGACTGCTCAGGCACCGTCACCAACCCGTTGACAGGTTGGGAAGAGAGCTTCACAGTAAGAGCCAACAATATCACCACAATCGACATCCCTGAAGCACAAGGCTACCACGACAGCAACAATTACGAGACCATCTCAAACAAAGCCATCAAAATCATGGCCAATGACACCATTTCGGTGTATTGCACCAACATTGCCTATGTCTCGTTCGATGCGTCCTTCGTGCTGCCTACTGAAAGCCTTGGCGACGAATACATCATCCAATGCTATGACCAATCGACAGCGCCACCATCATCAGGAAACACGTATGTAACCTATAACCAAACCAGTGCCTTTCTCATCGTTGCCACAGAAGACAATACAGAAATCGCCATCACACCTTCATGCGCCACTTTGGGCGGGCACCTGGCAGGACAAACCTTTAGCATTACGCTAAACGCAGGCGAAACTTATCACGTAAGATCGGCCCGGACGGGCGACCAGCGTGATTTGAGCGGTTCGCGTGTGCTGGCTGCCGACTGCAAGCGAATCGCGGTGTTCAACGGAAACACGCTGACCTGCATTCCCATCAACATGGGTAATGGATACGATCACATCTTTGAACAAGCCATGCCCCTGCGCTCGTGGGGCAAGAAATTCGTTGTTACCAACTCTCTTGACCGTAACCGCGATTTCATCAAAATCACCTCCAGTGCCGACAACAATGCCATCACAAAAAACGGAATGCCCCTGACAACCTTGAGGGCTAACGAATCATACATATTCAGTATGCCAGAAGACGACCGGTCCTGTTTCCTGCAAGCAGACCAGCCTTGTGCCGTATATCTTTACAACAACTCAAGCTACGACCAAAACCCCGACGGCGGTCTCGGAGACCCATCCATGGTGTGGATTGCCCCTGTGGAACAACGCATCAACGACATCACCTTCACCACTTTCAATAATAGCAACATCAATGTCACAGTACATAGCGTCAACATCATTGTCAAAACAGAAGACATTAATAATGTATACTTTGATGGCGAATTGATTTCACCCCTGATGTTCAGAAGAGTAACCGGCAACTCCGACTACAGTTTTCTCCGGATGAACATCTCACACGGCGTACACCGCATCAGCTGCACCAATGGATTCAACGCCCATGTGTACGGATTCGGAAATGCCAAAGGATATGCCTACCTCGTCGGATCCAGTGCCAAAGACCTCAGCACAAATCTGACCATCAACGACATGTCTATACAAGTTAATGAAGTTTTCTCATATTGTGTTGAACAAACCGTGAACTTCCATGCCGATGTCAACTACCAGGAATACAATATTCTGTGGAACTTTGGCGATGGCACCACCAGCACCGAGAATCCAACAACACACGTTTATCACAACCAACAACTCTACGAGGCTTTCTTTTATGTTGAGACAGATGCATTAGGCTGCCTGTCAAGCAACTCAGACACATTGCACTTCTTCGTCGACATGACACAACATTATGTGACCGAAAGCGACGAGACCTGTGCCGGAGGGTTATACTCAGGCTATGGTTTCAGCAACATCCTCATCAACAACGATACCATCCTTTCCCGCTTACAGGACAATCCCGTCAATCCCGAATGCCAAGACAGCCTTTTGGTCTACATCACTGCACGACAACAATATCACATCCCGATTACCGATAGTCGCTGCTGGTTAGGTGAGCCAAGTATTTATGACGATTATGGCTTCAGCTTTGAATACAACGGTCCGGGGACCTACGAACGTGTACAAGAATTGCAGACCGTTCAAGGCTGCGACAGCATCGTCACCCTAACCCTTACAGTGGCCGATCGCATCACCTACGACTTCGACCACCATGAATGCAGCGGCAGCTACACATGGGACGGACGCACTTACGACCAAGCAGGCGACTATCCCTGGACCTACATCACGTCAGGCGGCTGCGACAGTATCGCCACCTTGCACCTGACTATGGGAATGGACCAACACGTAGAGTTTGACACCACAGTGTGCGGCATTTTTATATGGGACGGCGAGGAATACACTACCGACGGCGACCATATCCGTCATTACAACACCCATGACAACTGCGACAGTACCGTCGTATGCCACCTCATCGTGTCGGGTAATGTGGAAGGAACCAGTATCGACGTAGACGAATGTGACGAATACACCTGGTATGGCACAACCTATACCCAATCAGGCACCTACACAAAAGTTTTCCCCACCCCCTTGGGTTGCGACAGCACCGAATACCTCCATCTTTCCATCAACTATTCGCCTGACCCCACTGAAATCCGCCCTGTAGACCCCGAAAACATCTATCCCCATTGGGTAGTCACAGCCACCGAGTTCCAAATCAACAGCTATGACTTCACCATCAGCGACCGCAACAGCGAATGCCAATGGGATTCTGTCAGTTGGAAATTTGAAGACCCTAATGTGGTATGGCTAATTGAGCCCGACCAAAGCACCACGCCTCCTGGCAAGACGTGCAGATTTTATGTGCTCAACCATGTCCCTGACACCGTCTGGCTTCGCGCCACGGCCTATAACAAATGCAAGCCCCAAGGCGAATCGGAACGCTATTGGTATATATGTTCATTCTATGGAACAGATGACAATGCCATGCAGCCAGAGATTGGCATCATGCCCAATCCCAACAACGGAGAAATGAACATTTGTTTTGGAGACATCGAGGGCATCGTCAACACTTCAGTGTACAATATGCAAGGACAAATCATCGACCAATTCAGCCTTACAACCACACCCCAAAGTAGCCATTCATACAATCTGAACTGCAAAAAGAATGGCATCTATCTCTTTGTTTTCAACCACAATGGAAAAATTGTCACAAAAAAAATCATCATAACAAACTAAAACACAATGCCATACATTGAAATATAAAAAACTGCGGCAAAATTTGGTTGAATAAAATAAATCATTACATTTGCATGTTTTATTAAAAGTCAAATCAAGCAACCTCAACAGACAGTCATTATATGAAGAAACATCTTTTGAAAATGGTTCTTTTCATCGCGAGCATGACACTTTTCACCTCGTGTCTGAAAGACGAGCCGAAAAGCAACGAGACCGTTTATTACGCTTATCAACACATCCCAAACATCAATGAATTTATGCCGCAGCGTCTGCTTGAGGCTTTTGGCGATAACTATCTCTATTATGGTGACGAACCCCCGAGAGTTGAGGGCAGCTACAAGGCCGACAATCTTGACCTCTACAAGAAGATTCTTGGAGAGAACAGTGCCTACATGATAGAGTTAGGCCCTCTGGCATACACGGCCTATTTCAAAATCACCGAACAACATAAAGGCATTGCCCAACTTGAGTTCAAGGCTCCTCATGGAGACCCAGAGCACCCGGAGTATGGCGGCTATTTCTGTGAGTATTCGAGTAATGACAGCACCTATTATTATATTAAGAACGACATCGAGCATTTTACCACCGACACCATCGCGCCCTCATATTTCAAGAACGATTCCTACTCCCATGGTGACTTCCAAACCGTCTATATCATGGGTAACGACCCTTATTTCACCATCTATTTCTACGAAATCCGCAGCATCAGTTCAAGGACCCAGCCCCTTAATGCCGTCATTATCTCAGGACGTATGGCTGAAGAAACCGTCATAATCACCGATACGGTCACCCAAAGGACCGACACCATCACAAAGCCAGTCATCAAAGATTTGCGTTGGGGCATAGAGACCATGAAGTATTACAAGGAAGGACCCACATTGGCACAGCTGTTGCGTTTTGGTTACCTGCCCAACTCAGGTGATGCCCTCGTCATCCACAACACCCAAGACGCACACTACGGCGAATTCAACTATTAAATCATAGACAACTACAGCAATGAAAAAAGCATATTTCCTGATTTTGACCGTCTTGTTCCTTGGCACTACAGCCCAAGCTCAGTTTAACAAACCTCTCCCGTCGACGCGTTCCCAGTTTTATTCCAACGAAGCCAAATACAACATCGGCATCATCGGTGGCGGGACCATGACACAATGGCTCCATATAGGCGGCACCAAAACCCGTTACAACCAGCCATTCAACATTGGCTTGACGGGCGGTCTCGTCTTTGAGTACAAATGGAAGAACAACATCAGCTTTGGCATTGAAGGACTTTATGCCATGCGCAACTTACAGCTCAACTACGAAGTGACCAACTTCCCCGTCTCCCTTACCGAGAACAAGAACTTTTATCGTCAACTGGATGTAGCATACCAAGAGGTGAACGTACAAATACCGGTCACCTACTATTTGGGCCAAGGCAACATCAGGCCTTTCGTCTATGCCGCTTTGAGAGGTTCGTTGCCGTTGGCAGGAAAGGAAATATGGCAGAAAAAAGAGATTCTTAACTACGGCACCGAAAACCAACAGTATAGTGAAATCGGGGCAACCATCGACACTGCTGAAATCACGGCACAGAACATGCGTCCCTGGAATGTTGGTATTGCAGTAGGTGCAGGTGTCATATTCAAGATTAATTTCGCCAACTATTATTTGCTTCTCAAAGCCGATGCCGCCTACCATGTGGATGCGGTCAACTCATTCTCTCACGAGGAAATCAATGGCGAATCGCAAAATGTGATTGGCGCAAGCTATATTGACCCCTATCTGCTCAGCTACCGTCTCAACACGGATATCACAGCAAGAGTCACCATCATGTTCCCGTTGAAGAAGCAACTGAAGGGAGCTTGCATGAGGTGGGGTGAATACGATTAAGTGTAAAGTATAGGCAATCAAAAATGGCTGGCCCGTAAGGTCAGCCATTTTTCATTACAAGGTATGAAAAAGAGATTTACTTCTGTTTCACTCGGAAAGGCGGTTCACCTGACCGCGGCCCACCTTCTCGCCGTCCACTACAGGATTGCCGTAGTAACTGATGTCGCCCGAGCCAATGATGCCGTACTTTAATGTACCACTGACGCGTGCTTTAATGTCACCCGAACCGGCAATGTCAGCATTAAGGTTCTCGATGTCGCAAGTAAGAACGATATCACCCGAGCCGGCCACACTGGCCTCAGCCTCGCGTATCGTTCCACGGGCCACTTTCATGTCGCCTGAGCCTGCAACATTAGCGATTAACTTGTCCGCAGCCAAATCGTTGAGGACCAAATCACCAGAGCCCGCCACATTCATCTTTATTATCTCTACGTTGACTGCTTGGTCGAAAACGATGTCGCCCGAGCCTGCCACATTGACTTCCATTTGCTCCCTTTCCATCGGGCTGAGCACATTGATGGTGCCACTGCCCGCAAGGTTGATGTCAGCCAATCCAGGCCCGGTAATATCAATTACGAACGAGGATGCACGAAGGTTGACGTTTTTGTGTTTCGCTTGCTTTTGCAAAATCAGTTCACGGCCATCCACTTTGATATCAAGGTATTCCATAATATTCTCGTCCACGCGGACCGAGCAAGTGTATTCGTCAGCCACGGTGAAGTTTACCGTAGTCGGCAGTAAGACCGACATATCATCAAAAGCATTCACGTCAAAGGTGCGCGACACCAGATTACCGTTGCCTTTGATGGTTTCGCTGCCAAGCGATTCTCCATCGATATTGATGTTGCATGCATTGAGTGCCATGCTGATGATGGCAGTTGCAATGAATAAGAGATTTCTTTTCATGGTAATTAATTGAATTGATTACATTGTCTACAGCTTAATATCGTCAAGGCCTATGCCCAAGAGCTTCATTTTCTTGACCACTTCGGGCAATTCCTTTTCGAGAAACTCCTCGCGCATTTGCTTGAGGACAATATCCTTGGCCTCAGCGGAGATGAAATAGCCGATGCCGCGCTTGTTGTAGATGATGCCCGCATTCGTCATGGTCTCGTATGATCGCATGATGGTGTTAGGGTTCACTCCGAGCTGGATGCCATAGTCGCGTACCGACAGGATGCGGTCGTCGGCCTTCAGTTCGCCTCGCAGTATCTGCTCATACAGTTGCGAACAAATCTGCAAGTATATGGGTTTGTGTGCGTTGAATTCCATGGTTTAGTATTTTTGCGTCTTGATTTTACGATAGGTGAAGTAGAGCAGCACGGCGGTGATGACGATGCCGAGAATCATGCCCCATATCATTCCATTATGGGCGAAACGAATCATCTCAATCTCAGTAAGGTCCTCTAAAGACTCCAGCCATTGCTCCAACCATCCATTCGTGATGAAAGACAGTCCGAAAAGCGTGGAAAGCAGGTATGAAATGCCCAGATAGCAGGCAAAAGTCCTTCCAGTTTTGCGCTTCTTGAAAAGCATATTGCCCAGCATGAAGATGGCTGCCCATTGGATGATGCCCATGTAAAGCGAAATGCGTATCGCTGCAACAGGGAACACATCGGTAAAAGAAACGGCCATGTCGCCGTTTTGAAACACGCCTTCTGAATTGTCAATCATGCGAACAATCTCATTGATGGTGTAGAGATGTATCGGCTTCTCGAAACCACCGAAGGGAAAGAGCGACAGCAAGGTATCAACTAAATAGCCTCCAAAGAAAACCACAATGGGAGTAACGATGGCGCAATAGATGAACATGCTGACAAATTTCTCCAATGAGGAAGCAGGCAGCATGGCGAAGCCCACACCCTCACGCGAAAGGTTGGCCTTACCATAGACCTTTTCCGGAGCCATCATCAAGGCCAAACCTGTCCAAAGGCAAAGCATACCGAAGCGGAACGCTGATTCGGATGAAGAGCCAAACAGCAGGTTGAAAATCCAAAAGATGGCATTCAGACAGCAAAACACGATGAGTGAGGTGCCGTAGTTGCGGATGTACATCTTGCCGTCCTTCAGCAAGAGGTTTTTGAAGCGATTGAAGCTGAATGTGTTATTCATAATCTATTTCTCCTATATTTAGTTTGTTTCTGGATTGCTTTGTTCCTCGCAATGACGCAAAGCGGGTTCTCGTCAGTGCGAACAAAGCGTGGCAATCAAAAGATTTGTTTGATGGTTTCCTTGTTTTTCATGACGGTGTTGAAGAGCACCTCGATGCTCACCTTGCTATCCAAGCCTTCGGTATTGCGGACAACGTTGACATAGCCGCCAGGAATCATTTCGCTGTAGAGGGCTGTGTCATCCTTCTCCGTGCCGTAGTCGAAATAGAGTTTGCTGGTGATTTCGTAGAACGAAGCCTTCAGCAGCACCTCGTCGTGGTCGAGGATGATGATGGGGTCGATGAGGTTTTCCACGTCCTTCACTTGGTGAGTGGAAATGATAATGGTGCGGTTGTCGTTGGCATGCTTGGCGATCACCTGACGGAAGAGGGTCTTCGAAGGGATGTCGAGACCATTGGTGGGTTCATCAAGGAGCAAGTAGTCTGTATTGAGGGCTAAGGCTGTCGAGATGAGGCATTTCTTCTGCTGACCAAACGACATTTCAGCGTATTTACGCTCTGGGTTAACCTCCATTTCCTTGCAAAGTTGGAAGAAGAGGCTTTCGTCGTAGTTAGGGTAAAACATGCCTAACTCGCGTACATTATCAACAGGAGTGCCTTCCGGGATGGCAAAGTCCTCGGAAATGAAGTAAATCTTTTGTAGGGTTTCGGGCAGACGATCGAAGGGTGCTATGCCGTCAACGTCGCAGGTGCCAGTGGTAGGCTTCTGCAGGCCGCTGATGAGTTTCAGCAGGGAGGTCTTCCCCACTCCATTTTCACCTAACAGCCCGTAGATATTGCCTTTCTCGAAGCTGAGGCTGATGTTTCTGAAGACTGATTGCGCTTTGTAACCGAAGTCTAAGTTATTGATTGTAATCATGTTGTTGTATTTTGTTGTAGTGTATTAGTTGATTAGAACACTGCAAAAGTACAACAAATTTCTTTATTGTCAAGAAAAAAGTGAGATTTTTTTTCAATAATTGCAACAACCTGGCTACAATACAGCAACTCCCTGGCAAGGAGTTGCCAAGGAGTTGCAGAAAATCTATTACTATCATCAATTATTTCTTTATGCTCAGAATTACACCCAAAGCCACACCGAGGAAAGCCGCAAACAGCACTTGTAGCGTAGGCGGCAGCAAGAAAGTAAGGGTGTGTGCCGGATACCAGAACAACGGGATGGTCTTGGCGAAGACAAAACCATATTGGATGTCCCAATTGATTTTATGCGACAGAGCCTCGCGCATTCCAAGTGGACTGCCAAAGAAGCCCTTCAGCGTGCCGCCCGTCTCGGCAATGTGGATGTCGGTAATCTTGTGGAAAGTCATGAAGACAGGTGCGAAGAGGGTGTTCATCAACACACTAACGCAGAGTGCGACAAAAAACTTACCCCAACTCAAATCGCCAGCGAACCATTCAGCGGCCTTGCCATTGAGATGGAAGCCGCCGTCAAGCAGCTTTACTGTACCTGTCTTGAAGATGGTCATGGCAGAGGCAATCACCACACCCAGCACGCCCCAAATCAAGAGCTTGGGCAGGAAGCCAAAACCTTTTTTCATATACACGCCCTCGCGGATGCGCAAGGCGAGCATCTCGCCAAAGGTGCCGAGGATGGCAAATTTGAAGAAGCTCATCAGCAGGCCGTGGTTGGCAGTAGTCGTATTGAACCAATCCCATGCGCCAGGGATGAAAGCGAAGCCACAAATCACGGCAGCCCAAACGATAATCGTAATGAAATCAGATTTCTTCATGTCTTTTTCTTTTGTCCTGTTCCTTATTTTGCCAATACCGCCCGAGCAGGCACAGCAGACAGATACCGCAAAGGATACCACCAAGGACGAAGCCCGTCTGGTCTTCGCCCTTGGCGTAATACAGGTAAATGCCGAAGCCGAACATGGCCAAATCCACAATAATACTGAGGATATAGCCGACAGTGCGGCTGGTCTTATCAGTCTTTTTCAGCAGATGGTTATCCAACAGGAAGGTGACCACGACCAAGGCGGCATAAACCAGGTAATATGTCGCTTTTTCAGTAATCATTTCTCAATCCGGATACGTGCGTCAACAGCAGTCACATAACGCGGGTTGCCCAGCAAGGGGTTGAGGTCCATTTCAGCGATTTCGGGTGCGACCTGCACCAAGGCACTGACGCGGACCACCTGATCGGCATAGAGGTCGAGATTGACACCAGCCTGACCACGAACGCCTTCCAAAATCTTATAACCCTTAAGGTTCTTAAGCTTGTCGAGTACTTCTTCCTTGGTGACTGGCACCAGGGCACTCTCCACGTCCTTCAGTACCTCGATAAAGATACCGCCCAGGCCAAAGAACACTTGATGGCCAAACTTCGGGTCGCGCATGGCACCGATATAAACCTCCGTACCTTCAAGCATGGGATACATCTCCACAGCATAGGTGTCCTTGATAGCCATAAGGCGGTCAAACTCCTTGCCTACTGTTTCGAGATCCTTCACACCGAGGGTGACACCACCCACGTCGCTCTTATGCAGCGGGCCGACGACCTTCATCACCAGCGGCACATCCTTCGAGCAACCGACTTCTTTGGCGAAGGCCAAAGCATCGTCTTTCTTACTCACTTCCACACTCTTCTTGCGGCTGATGCCAGCGGCATCAAGCAGCTCGTTGTAGTCAGCCATTTCAATATAACCATCCTTGCAGCGGTCAATGGTTTTGCGAATGCGCACAACGTCGATCTCGGGTTGGTCGGCAACGGGAATGCCTTCCTGAACATAAGCCTGGATTTCTTTCATGCCATTCATGATGGCAGCGCGCAAACGCTTGGCACCGGTCAAGACACGATAGCCACCAAGCATAGGAACGACGGTAATCGGCGTGAGCATGCCCCACTCGCGAATGGACTCGGCTACCTCTGCCACTTCGGCTTGGTCGGGTTCGTCAGCAGGAGCAACCATAATGAGGTCAACAGGCAGTTCCATAATCTTACCCACCTTGGGTTTGGGAGTATTGTAGATCTTGCAGATGGCATTGCCAAGCACGCATTCCTCGGGGAAGTTGATGTGACCCTTAGCGATGAAATCCTCAATCTCTTGTTTCACATTGATGATGGAAGGCAGCACGGGGAAGATGGGCTTCTTGCAGGTGCGCATCTTCTCGTCGAGAAGGTCGTAGACCTCCTTGTTAGAGAAGAGTCCAGGCGAGCCGAAAATGACGACCGAGAAATCGATGTCGGTATAATCGTTCTCCACAGCATCGAGAATATAACCCAGTTGTTCGGCAGTACCAGTGGCGAGGAAGTCAATGGGGTTGCCAACTGAAGAGCCAGGGAAGAGCTTCTCCAACAGGGCTTTGCTGGCGGGGTGATCCTTGAGCGAAGGCACCTCCATTCCGCCATTGGAAAGCACATCGGTGAGCATCACGGCGGGACCACCGGCATGGGTCACCACGGCGCAGCGTTTGCCTTTGATTTCGGGGTACATAAAGACACCGCAAACGGTGGTCAATTCCTGACGGTTTTGGCATCGCACGATACCCGCCTTGCGGAACAAAGCGTCCACAGCGGCATCGTTAGTGGCCAAAGCGCCCGTATGTGAGGAAGCGGCACGCGAGCCAGCGGCAGAGCCACCGCTCTTAATGGCCGCGATATGGCATCCCTTGCCGATGAGGCTGCGACTATGCTTGAGCAAGCGCTTCGGGTCGCCAATCTTTTCCATATAAAGCATGATGACGCGGCTCGATTTCTCAGGATCGAAAGTCTCATCCAAGTGTTCGAGCACGTCTTCGATACCCAGTTGAGCAGAGTTACCAACAGCCCAAACGCTGTTGAATTTCAAACCGTTGCTGATACCATACTCCTTGATAAACACAGCCGTGGCACCAGAGCCCGTGATGAAGTCCACACCATGAGGATCCAGCGTCGGGATAGGAGAGTCGAAGCAGCCGGCATAGTTCACGTTGAGGAATCCAGTGCAGTTGGGGCCGATAAGCGAGCCACCCACGCTGTTGATGGTGTCGACAATATGTTTTTCGATGGCAGCGCCTTCAGCATTCTCCTCTGAGAAGCCGGCACTGATGATGATGAAGCCTTTGCAGCCCTTTTCCTTGGCCAGCACGTCAACGGTCTGGGCGCAGAATTTGGCAGCAATACAGATGAGGGCGCAGTCCACCTGAGGCAGATCTTCCACCTTGGCATAGCATTTCACGCCTTGAACTTCAGTCTCTTTAGGGTTAACAGCGTAAACCTTACCTTTGAAAGGGCTCTCCAAAAGATTCTTCAGCGATTTACCGCCTGGTTTGTGAATGTCACTCGATGCACCGCAAACAACGATGCTTTTCGGTTCTAATAATTCTTTTGCGATCATAATATTAATAAGGTATAAATTGCACAATAATTTTCCGCAAAGATACAAAAAAAGGGTGGTTCCCGAAAGAACCACCCAAATTTTTGCGGAAATCAATTCCGCGGTGTCATTTATCTGACAACAGAGACGCGTTCGACGCGAACACCGTTCTCAGTCATGACGCGCACGGTATACATGCCAGCAGCGTACTGAGACATGTTGAGGATAACCTCATCGGTGTCGACATCAGCATCGTAGACCACTTGACCGAGGACGCTCACCACAGTGATGTGCTGCATATCCTTGGCTTGGATGGTCACGTTGGCCTTGGTCGGGTTCGGGAAGATGGCGAAGCCTTCGTTCTCGTCGACGCTGGTCACGCTGATAACAACATAGTTCACGGCCGGATTCTCACCGGAGACAGCGGGTTCTGACTCGCAGTAGCCGTAGTCAGCACGCACCTGATAGTAATAGGTACCAGCGCGTCTCTCAGGAGTATCGATGTATTCGTACTTCACCTGGCCTTCAACAGCGGGAACCTCACCAACCATGGTGTAGGTGGCGTTGTCGGTCGAGCGGTAGACATTGTACTTCACGACGCCTTCGATGGCAGCGTACTCACCCCACCAAATTCTCACTTGGTCGTAGGATCTGAACACTTCGCCATAGATAGGCTCGCCAGCAGCGCAACGGTCGCCTTGGCAGACCGGGCAGCTCATGGCATAGTAGAAGTTGTTGCTCGGGAGGACATCAGTACCGTTGTAAATCACGCGGACGCAGTACTCGTGCTCGCCAAACTCGTCGATGTCGGTGTAGTCACGAACCTCAGGACCAACTTGAGCCAGCCATTGACCGTCGCGGAAGATCATGAAGCCGATGATGTCGCCAGTCGGGGTCGGGCCTTGACCACCAGTGCTGCCGGTGAGCTTCATGGCAACGCCATAAGGCGTGCTGGTACCGCCATCGGTCAAATTCTGCCAACCAGTGCTGACATATTGGACACCGTTACCAGTGTTACCAATGTTGGGTTCAGCGTGAGGTGCAGCCCAAGGACCGCTCGAGCCAGTGCCGTTCAACTGATACACAAGGTAGTAGGTACCAGCTTCAAGCTCAATGTTCAAGCCAGAGGCAGTGACGCTCATGATCGGGCGGGTGGTGCCAGTAGCATCGCCGTCGCTACCGCGATAGCAGTTGGTGAAGGCCGTAGCCGTCATGATGTTGGTATTGGCATCGCCCCAAACAACTTGACCGCCGTTCATCGGGTTGCCGTTGTAAATCTGAGCATAGAGACCATTGAAGGTCGAGGTGGTGCTGGAACCAGTCTGGTAGCCGTAGACCTCAATCTCGTTGATGGTAGTAGCAGCAGTGAGGGTGAAGCTGTCACCAACTCTGTTGCCGTTAGCCTGCTGGCAGCCAGGACCCCAAGTGGCTTGACCGTTCTTCGTCCACGAAGCATCAGCACCATTGGCCATCGCACCCGGATCGGTCACGTAGCCGTTGAAGAACTCCCAAGGAGCGCGGTTGCTCTTGGCGCCGCTGGTCAGTTCGATATCGTCCAGGCACATGATGAACATGTCGGTGCAGTTGAAGTGACGGATGGCAATCCACACATTCTGACCGGCATAGTTGCTCAGGTCACAGGTGTACTGATGCCAAGCACCCTCGCGGGTTTGTCTGCCGTCGCGACCAATGATGGTATTGCCAGCGCTCTTGGCGGTCAGCGTCCACTCTTGGATGGTCGTGAAGTCAGAGGCATTGGTGTTGCTGCCAGTGCTAACAGCCACACCGAAGTGTTCAGCGGCATAGCTCTCATCTTGGGCGCAGCCCCAGAAGGTCAGTGTGGAACCGTTGACGATAGCATACTGTTGCGGGGAGACGAGGTAATCGTCAGGAGTCAGAGCAGCCCAAGTGGCGTTGCAGTAGCTTTCGCCCATGACATGACCGGCACCGCTGTGAGAAGTAACAGCCAGAGTGCTGTGGTTGCCAGCCTCGTTGCTGTGATACCACATGTGACCGTCGCCGTCAGCATCAATGTTGGTCCAGCCGTTCAGGCCGTTGTCCCAGCTCTCTGTGAAGGCATCGCCTTGGCCGCCTTGGCCGCCGCCGCCTTGGCCGTCGAATTCCCAAACGAGGTAGTTACCTTCGTTTTCAGGAGTCACTTCAAGACCGTCAACAGGAGCATAGTGTTCGCAGGATTCATATTCCCATACAGCTTCCAGCCAATCACTCATACCGGTGCTGTACATGGCAGCCACCTTGCAGATGTAGTGTTCACCTTCAACCAGATCGTTGGTAGCCAGCTGGCAGAACGGTTGGGTGGCAGGAACGTTGGTGTTGAAGATAGGCTCGCCGTCAATCGAGGTGCACATGACCTTGAAGCTTTCGAGGTGACGCTCGGCCTCAGTGTTCTTGGCACCAGTGGTCAGTTGGATATCGTCAACGCACATGATGTATTGGTCGTAGCAGTTGAAGTGACGGATAGCAATGTACTTCTGACCGGCGAAGGCACTCAGGTCAACAGTGTATTGATACCAGTTGCCGAGTCTGTTGCCGTTGCCGTCGCGTGAAGCACGCGGGTCACCAGCCTTGGCACCGCCCTTGGCAGTCAGAGTCCATTCGTTGACCATTGTCCAGTCGCTCGTGCCGTTGTCGGACACAAACACGCCGAAGTGGTCGGCAGCATAGTTGGCGTCAGTAGCAGCAGCCCAGAAGCTGAAGGTGCTACCGTTGATCAGGGTCACTTGTTCAGTCACGAGGTACTCGTCAGGATTCAAAGCACCCACACCGTTGATGTAGGAGCCGCTGCAGATGGCGTTCGAGCCGCTGCGGTACCAGTCGAGGCTCATGCCAGCATAGTACGTCCAAGTGCTCGGGATGTTGCTGGTCAGGCACCAGGTGTTGCCGTCGTTGTTGGCGTCGATGACGTTCCAGCCAGCGGGCAGACCGGCTTCAAGGTCGTAGCTGAAGGCAGAGCCTTGGCCACCGCCTTGGCCACCGCCACTCGGGATACCTTGGGCATCCCACATGGCCCAACCAGTACGGCTCACATACAGATCGCTCACGCCGTAGATGATTTCAATCATCACATAACGGAGATCCATGGGTTCCCAAATGCTAACGCTGTCAATGATGGTCTCATAACCATCGTGACGGATGGTCAGTTGATAGTCACCACGACGGAAGCTGTCGAAGACATAGTAGCCAGTCTCGTCGAGGACGAGTTGATCCATAGGATAGAGCTCCTGTTCGGCTTCGTTGTAGTTCACAAAGTCAACCGTGGTGCCCTCCGGGTTGTCAGCACTGTTGAGCAGCACGTTGATGGTCACGTCGCCTTCCAGGTACATATCCTTGTCGAGGCAGTTCGACCATACGATTTCGCTTTCGCGAGGCTCTTGGATGGGCTCACCACCACCAGCACCGCTGCCACCACCAGGAGTGATGTCGATTTGGATGTTGGCACGGTTGGCCGAGGTATACTTGTTACCGCTGTACGAACCCAGGTTGAACGGATCGGGATCGGCGCTGTCGCTGTGGTACGTCAAGACCATATCGGTAGCAGAAGTGTAGTTGAAGTACAAGGTGGAGTAACCAGGAGTATACTCGTGCATACCGATCATCAGGTTGCTCGTGCCATCATATTGGAACGGAGTGTCAAGCGTAATCGTGGTCCAACCAGCGTTGAAAGTCACGGTGCCGCTGAACACCTTATCGGAAGCAGTAACAGCCTCATAGTCAGTAGAGCTTGAGAAGTTAGTTCTTGAAACGTTCTTCATGAAGACATCCACCGAATTGGTCTGAGAGCCAGACGACAGGTTGAAGCTGATGCTGTTGATAGTACCGGCAGTACCAATTTCAGCAGCCGTGAAGATTTGCTCAACGAAGGAGTAGCCCCACAGCGAGTTGAAAGGAGTAACATAGGTCGTGCTAGTGCCGTCACCGATGGTCACCGTCTGGCGGTTAGCCTTAGCGGGAGTCACATTGACGGGTTCAGTCCAGGTGATGGGGCTTTCAATTTCTTCGCCACGGTTGCCAGCATAGACAACACCGACACCCCACTTGTAAACACCGGGTTCGAGGTCAGCCCATTCAACGTCGATGTAGACGGTGTCGAGCAGTTCACAAGCCAAGACGACTGTGTTCTCCTCGGTGAAAGGACTTTCTTGGTAGCAATTGGTGCGATACACTCTGTAGTGTGAGAAAGCGCGGTCGGTGCTCTTGGCGGGCTCGCTGATGGTGATGTCGTCGACATCGAGATAGAACATGTCAGAGCAGTTGAAGTGACGGATGGCCACATAACCGGTCTGGCCAGCGTAGGCGCTCAGGTCAACGGTGTACTGATACCATTCGCCTTGGGCGCGGTTGTTACCGTCGCGCGAGGCACCCTTGATATTGACATCAGCGATAGAATTGTCGTACGGTTTGCCATCAGCCTTCTTGGCCGACATTGTCCATTCGTTCAGCATGGTGAAACTGCTCGGGTTGCTGTTGCTGGTCGTCGAAACGGCCACGCCGAAGTGCTCAGCAGCGTAGTTGGCATCTTGAGCGCAGGCGTAGAAGGTAAGGACACCACCGAGAGCCACCTGAGGCGACACGAGGT
>R22__coassemble_381_pt1 | contig 30253 bp, 16 predicted proteins | sample R22__metabat2_low_PE_022 | metagenome-assembled genome bin R22 | reverse complement strand
TGTTTTTCGCTCTGCAAAAGTACAATTTTTATTCCAAACCGATGGTGTCAACCTAATTTTTTGTCTTCAAGCCACCTATCTCTCCACCAGATATTCCCCTACCGTCATCGAGTCGCGGTTGAACTGGACACCCACCTTGACGACCTTGCGGCCTTCGGAGTGATAGGGCAGCGCGTAGCCCTTGCCGTTGATTGGTTATCTGATCAGGTTCAGCAATTCCGTCGCTGAGGTCTCGTTCATCTTGATGTAGGCGGGTAGTTTCTTCATCATAACTTATCAACTGATTCATCGCCTTTTATCCTTACTGCCGCTTGCCGTTGACGATCACCTTGGTGTCGCCGGCCACCTCACCCATGTTGCCGCCGCCGTAGACGTTGCCGATCACCTTGGTGCCCTTGTTGAGACGTATTTCGGTGTTGCCCTCCACCTTGGCCGCGTCGCCGCCCCCGAAGACGTTGCCCTGGATGGTGGTCTTGCGCGAATAAGAATCGGGGTCGTAAGTTTCAGGAAGGCCCGTCATGCCAGATTCGTAGCCGATGTTCACCAAGGGGTCGGCCTCGACCGTAGTCACATCATCTCCTATTGCCCCCACAACACCCTTCGAGCCGCCATACACGTTGCCGCTGATGCCGTTCTTGGCATGAACAATGTTGACCACAGGGCTCTGTATAGTAGCATCTGTGGGTTTATAAGACGTCATATTGCTGCCGCCATAAATATTTGTGATATCTAGCGGGCAGTCTCCCTCCTTATCAATCACATTGACGGTAATAGCTCCCTTGATATTTCCATTGACGTTGCTGCCGCCATAAACGTTAGTAATGGTGCCGCCGTAGAGGTTGAGCGTGACGTATCCGCCAATGTCTGCATGTTTGTTGATATGATCAGGACCTACCAAGATTGTTGTGTCACCTTTGGAGCCACCATAAACATTAGTGTAGATACCGCCGTAAAGGTTGAGGACGACATGTCCAGTGATGTTGGCCTGATTGCAGCCGCCATAGAGGTTGTTGACTTGCATTTCGTCACTACAGGAAATGGTCGTTTCCAAATCACCCGTGATATCCACGAAGTTACCGCCGCAGAAGAACTCATCAATCACCAAGTTACTTTCGCAAGGACCGTTATTGTCAACAACGGTGTTAAGTTCTCCAGTAAGGGTGCCGTTTTGGTTACTGCCACCAAAGAACTGACCCACATTTCCACCATGGATGGTCAAGTCGATACCTTCGGTGATATCTGCGCCATAATCTATACCTCTTTCACCATTACCGCCACCGAACACTTGGTAGAAACGACCGCCTTGGATGAAGGTTTCCACATGGGGCGCCGCAGCCGCATTACCACCACCAAAGGTACGTCTGATGGTGTTGTCGCAACCGTAGATATTGACTTTTGCTGTCTTACCCGTTGCCGTATAATCTGCCTCGTTGCCACCGCCGAACACGTTGAGGATCGCGTAAGAAACAGAATCCGCTCCCGGCACTTGTACAGCACCGTATTCGTTGGCAGTGGTATGTGCCGTCTTGTAAACATTCACGGTAACATTGTCTTGGGGTGAACCCTTGGCATTGTTGCAGCCATAGACTGAGCCGCCGATGGTGGCATTTCCTGAAATGCTATCGGTAAGAGCAAAACCGTTTACATCTAAACTACCTGTAAGAGCACCAATGTTGACAGTTACTGTGCCATTGACACTCGGTGAATGAGAGTTATCACCCAAACCACCGCCATAGATGTCGCGTGAGATGATGCCACCCGTAATATCAACCAAGGTTGCACCCGTGTTGGCAAGAGCACCGCCGCCGTACACGTCGCGTGAGACGGTGCCGCCCTCGACGGTCACATGCGTTGCAATGGTCGCATCAGCAAGGTTGCCGCCGCCAAACACATCGTGGGCAACCGTGCCGCCGTAAATAACCACCGAGGTGCTGGCTTGCGGAGCACCATTATAGTTGTTACAGCCGTACACGTTGCCACCATCATTTCCACTATTGTAGGTGCTGACCGATCCACCATTAACCTTGACGGTGACTGGACCATACACATTGGCTTCGATATCAGCATGCCCCGTACTTCCTAATGAGGCTAAATCGCCGAGACCGCCACCATAGAGGTTGCCATGGATAGTACCATCAGTCAAGGTGACATCCGTTTTGGCATTAGAGGTTGGTGCATTACCTGCACTGGTGCAGTTGACTCTACCCTTGGCCGAGCCGCCATAGACGTCGCCGTAGACATGGGTTTCATTGCTTCCTGTTTCGTTGACAATGACTTCCACATCGCCGTTGACTTTGGTGTATTGACCCAAACCGCCACCAAAGACATCAGCGCGAGTGCCAGTTGAAGAACCAACAGTACCGCCGTAAATCTTCACCAAGGATTTCCCCGTCACCGAGCCTTTTTCATTACAGCCGCCATAGACACCTCCGAGGACGGAGCCTCCGGTCATTTCCACATCACTGCCAGCTACTCCCTTGGAAGTAGTAGTGTTATCGCCAGTAATATTGTTACCGCCGCCATAAACATTGCCGTAAACTGTACCATTTTGAATCCTCACAACTGGGGTACCGCCATACCAGGCTTGGTCACCGCCACCATACACGTCACCCACATACCAGCCACAATCGTCTCCTGTCTTGTTGATTTTAACCTGAATAGCGTTCGCATTTGTGTTTTGGATTTCTCCTTCTATGTTATTGCCTCCGAACACAGTGCCTACAATACCACTTTTAATTTCCAGAAGGATAAAACTATCGCTTGTGATATTGGCCTGGTTGGCACCGCCATATACCTTGCCAATACCTTCAAGGGTAGTGCCAATATTCTCGGGATGAGCAATTTGGCCATCATCACCAGGTACAAGGTCACCTGTACAGCCGATTCTAATTGAACCCGCATTGCCGTCGGCCATATTGCCGCCGCCGTAGACTTCGCCAATCTTCATGGGACAAGTGCCGTCTGAAGGTTTGTCGATATCCAATTCACTATGGTCGCGTATCATACCATGGGCATTACTGCCGCCAAACACTTGCTCGATAGTGCCGCCCTTGATTTCAGCTCGGGCTTGACCAGTGCCATAGCCAGGACCTGAAGGATTGGGGAGGGTGTTATTATAGCCCACATGAGCAGGCGTGTTGCTCTCATTCTCACCATTACCACCGGCGAAGACTCGTTTGATGTCGCCGCCGTTGATGAAGACCTTGGCATTGGGCACAGGAGCCGCATTGCCGCCGCCATACACATCCTTGATGCTGGAAGCGCAGCCGTTCACAGTCACCTTGGGGTAATCAGCATTTGGGGCTGTAGGCACGTATGCCGCCAAATTGCCTCCGCCATACACGCCTTGGAGGGCATAGACCTTGGTGTTTCCGCTGCCGGTGCTGAGTGCCGTGCTGTTGATTTCAACCTCCACAGTATTCTTAGGCGTACCCTTGGCATTGTTGCAGCCGAAGACCGATCCTGTGGTGAGAGCCGTATTGGTTGTAGTGTTGACCGTACCGCCATTGACAACCACCTTTACTGTACCATTAACGTTACAAGCCGTATTGTTAATACCCAATCCGCCGCCATAAAGCGATCCATTGATAGTGCCGCCGTAGAGTGTCACCCAAGTGTGGTCGTCGCCATCGCTGTTGACCGAACCATCGGCCGAGCCACCGTACACGTCGCCCCAAATAACAGCGTCGCCAGTTGGTGTTGTTGAAGGAGCCACCGGAGCCGCACCGATATTAACCTCGACGTTGCCTTCAGTGGATGTGGATGTGCCATAGCCACCACCATGAATGTTGGCAGTTTGAGTATCTTCCGTGCCTACCATGCCACCCGTGACGTTCACAGCGATGTCGCCGACAACATTACCACTCTTGTTGCTGCCGCCATACACGCCACCTCGCGACGTTCCTGCGGAGACCTCCACCAAAGCCGCACCCGACAAGCCAGCCAGGTTGCCACCGCCAAAGATGGTGTCGACAGCAGCACCTGCCGTCATCATCACCACAGTGCTATCGGCAGCAGCCTTGTTGCCGCCGCCAAACAGATTGACCACCTCGCTGTTGGCCTTCAGCATCAGCACCGAGTCGATGCCATCCACCTCTGCCGCGTTGCCGCCGCCGAAGACGTGGCCTAGGACTCTAGCAATATATCCAATGTGTACGCTTGCATCATCACCCGTAGTGATAGTGTCGCCAATGATGACTTTTGGGTGGGCGGTAACCACCGCACCGTTACCCTTGCCGCCACCAAAGACACAGCCGGGGACAGTAACGACATTCCCGTCATTTTTTTCGCCCACCTGACCATGCCAAAGGTTAACCACAGGCGAGACGATTTTCTTTCCATTCACGGTTTCGGGCGTATAGGCCGCATCCTGACCGGCACCATAGATGGTGTCGACTTGAAGGGGACATGAAGTAACCGTATCCAAAACATTCACTGTAATGGAGCCTCTGATATTACCGTTGACATTAGAGCCGCCAAAAGCGTTGACCATCTCGCCGCCGTTAAGGTTAAGCTCCACGTTGCCTGAGATGTTGGCTGGCTTACCTTGGGCACCCTTCGAACCTCCAAACACATTGGTAAAATGTCCGCCCCTGATGTTGAGGACCACATCATTCGTGATATCAGCCAGGTTGGAGCCGCCGTATATGTCGCCAATGGTACCCACACCGCATTCGATGGTCGTGGAAAGAGGTGCGGCTATTTCCGCCACATTGGCTCCACCAAACACCTGATTGTAAAGTTTATCTCCACAGTTAGAAGAAGTAGCAGAGGCCAAAATAAGATTGGCCGTCGAGATGGCACCATTTTGGTTGCTGCCGCCGAAGATGGAGTCGATCAAGCCGGCATAGACGGTAGTGGTGGCCGTACCGTAGATATTGGCCGACACCCCACCAGCGACGCCCTTGCCACCGCCAAACACACGGTTGATGCGTCCGCCGTCGATGATGACGAAGGTATTGGCACTGACGGCACCATCACCTGTTGTACCCACATCAGCAGCATTTCCGCCGCCGTACACATCCTTGATGGTATTCTCCTGACAGCCATAAACATGAACTGTGGCACTTCTCGGGTCACTCCCGGCAAGGGCTGGGGTATAGGAAGCCTCGTTGCCGCCGCCGAAGACGGACTGTATGGCATATTGTTGGCTCAAAGAGTTGGAGGCAAGTCCGGTAATTGTCCATCCTCCAGAAGGTGCAGAAGGATACGTATTGTTGATTGGTGAAGTAGTATGTGCCGTATGATAGATATTCACAAAGACGCTATCCTGGGGCGAGCCGTTGGCGTTGTTGCAGCCGAAGACGTTGCCGCCGAAAGTATTGTCATCCACAGTATAGGTACTGATGGTGGCATTGCCGGTATTCACATCCGAACCGATGTTGACAAAGACCTTGCCGTTGACGGCAGCGGCATAGTAGGGTGAAGTGGAACCCAATCCGCCGCCATAAATGTCGCCATAGATGGTACCGCCGAGAATGTTGACCTGGGTGGTATCGCCACCGTCAGGATTATTCACGTCGCCAAGTGCCGAGCCTCCGTACACGTCGCCGTAAACAATGCCATTAGTGATGTTGACTTCCACGTTATCAGAGGTGGAGGTCGCTCTACCATAGCCGCCGCCGTGGATGTTGGCACGAGCTGAACTGGTGCCGACTTGGCCACCAGAAAGGTTCACTGAGATTTCTTTGGCAATTTCACCGCTTTCATTGCTGCCGCCATAAATGCCGCCTCTGACCGTGCCGGCTGAGACGTTTACCTCTGCAGTGCCTGAGAGACCCGCCAGATTGCCGCCACCGAAGATGGTGTCGACCGTAGCAGCTACATTTAAAATGACCACAGTTGTATCGGCAGCAGCCTTGTTGCCGCCACCGAAGAGGTTGACCACCTCGCTGTTGGCTTTCAGCATCAGCACCGAGTCGATGCCATCCACCCCTGCTGCATTGCCGCCGCCGAAGACGTGGCCGAGAACTGTTATTTGATTACTATTGCCTTCGTGCTCAATGTCGCCAATATTGACCTTCGGGTGGGCGGTAACCACCGCACCGTTACCCTTGCCGCCACCGAAGACACAGCCGGGGACAGTAACGACATTCCCGTCATTTTTTTCGCCCACCTGACCATGCCAAAGGTTAACCACAGGCGAGACGATTTTCTTTCCATTCACGGTTACGGGTTCATAGGCCGCATTCTGTCCACCGCCATAGATGGTATCAACCACTAAAGGACAGTCACCATCCTGCAACAAATTCACAGTGATATTACCTGAAATGTTTCCGTTGGCATCGCTGCCGCCAAAGGCATTGACCATGGTGCCACCATGAAGATTAAGGGTGACATTGCCTTCCACAATATCAGTTGTAGTAGGATTGTCCACAATATTGGCAGCCACAGGGTTCGTTGTGCCGCCAACGCCTTTCGAGCCGCCAAACACATTGGTGTAAGTGCCACCGTATACATTAAGAGTGACATTACCACGAATATCAGCCATATTGGAACCTCCGTAGAAGTTGCCGATATGGTAATCACCAGATCCAGTAGAACAAAGAAGGGAGGTCTCCACATTGCTGGAGATAACAGCCTCATTGGCACCGCCGAAGGATTCATAAATCAAAAGGTCTTCACAACTCTTGTCAATAGAGAGCGCCACTGTCGTGATGTCTCCAAACTGGTTGCTGCCACCGAAGACCTGACGACAAAGGCCTCCTTTAATTGTGGTGCTGGCAGTGCCGTAAATATTGGCACCTGGGTTGTAGTCTTCGCAAGCTCTTTCAGTTTCACTTTCAACACATCTTAAATCTGTAGTAAGATAGGGCTTGTCATGGTTTCTATCAGCACTGTATCCATTACCACCGCCGAAAACACGGTCAAATCGTCCGCCGTCGATAAGGATATTGGTATTGGCAGTGATACCACTGGTGCCTACGGTTCCGACATTGGCTGCATTGCCGCCGCCATAGACCGTCTTCACCGTATTTTCCTCACAGCCATAGACATAGACCGTTATGCTGTGGGGATTGCCCGAAGTCACCCTATTGGGAACATAATTAGCCTTATTGCCACCGCCATAAACAGCGTTGATGGCAAACTTGTTGTTATATGTTTGTGCATCGGGGTCAACAACATCCAAACCATCCAACGTAACGGTAAGATGTCCTTGGGCATCGACGGGGTATTTATTGTCATCAGTATGTGCCGTCCTCCAGATATTGACCTGTACGTCGTCTTTAGGTGTGCCGTTGACATTATTACAGCCAAAGACATTACCCCGGAGGGTGGCGTTACCCGTAGGCTCACTATTTGGATTATTTAAATCAGCAGGAGCCGCCCCAATATTGACGGTCACCTTGCCGTAGACCATGGCTGCCACGCTTTCTGTATTGCCAAACTGGCTGAAATAGCCATTTCCGATAGAATCCCCCAATCCGCCACCATATACGTTACCGTTAATGATTCCATCAAGGATTTGGACGGTGGTTGAATTATCGCCATCGGTTCCCACATTGGCTAGGGCACCTCCGCCATAGACATCTTTTTCAATAGAGGCGTCTGTTTGATTGATGATTACGTTGCTATTGCCCGCCACAGGAGCCAGGTTGCCCCCACCGAAAACGTTGCCGCTCACGGTAACGTGCTGAGTCCTGCCATTGCCGCCTCCATTATCCCTTTGTCCAAACGCCGGTCCGCCCATCATCACCAGCGTCATGACCCATATATATGCAAAGCTCTTGTTCAAATTCCTCTTCATGTTCATCCGTCGTTGATTGTCGAGTTTCGATACCATGGTGAAAATATTTCTCAATTTATTTATATTCAATCATTTACAATACAAAGCACATCCGCAGACTGCGCCAGCGGAAATTGCCTGCAAAGATACATAACAAATCGTAATGTGTCAAGTGATTTTTCGCGGGGAAATTTTCGTTGATTTCTATAAAAGTTGAGCGACAGTTTGAACGTTGAGTCCGGTGATTTCGGCAATGTCCTCAATCGGATAGCCCTTGGCTTTCATCCTGCGGGCTCCACCTGGTTAAACTCATTGACCCTGATGATGAAATACTCGGGGAAGATGCTCTCGGGCTTTATCATTCCAATACCTTCCTTCTCCTTGGCATTGATTTTCAAAGTGTCACCCGTATGAACGCCCACCAAACGGTTCTGGCCGTGGTACAGATAGTCGGCACCCTGACCGAGGTCAAAGTAAAGGATGCTGATGGAATAGACCTTCTTCATAGTTTTTCTGGGAGTGACGTCTTGCCGCTTAAGGTGCATCTTGTATAATCACCTCGGAATTGCCGCCGACGGGGCCTTCGTTGCCGCCGCCGAAGACGTTGCCGAGGACGCGAGCCCCTTCTTTGAGTTTGACGGTGGTGTTGCCCGGAGTTCCGGTGGTGTTGATTCCAACTGAGGCTTGATTGCCACCACCGAAGACGTTTTGAAGCACTTCGGCAGAACCTGAGATGGTAATCATGGCACTGCCATCAACGGCACTTTCATTACCACCTCCGAAGACGTTGCCCGTATCAAGGTCACCATCAGTGCCTACCTTTGTTGTACCAATCAAGTTAAGTTCAACATCATTTGATACTGCACCAAGTCCCTCAAGGGAGACTGTTGTAAGCACGTACCATTTGTTACTACCCTCAGGGTATTCAAAGGTGGCATGTTCTCCAGTATTGGCATTGGATGGAATCTGAACTCCTTGCGGGAACATTTGTCCCGATGTGTTTTTGTAACACCAAGTGTAATAACGTTCGGAGCCATTATCATTCTTAAGATACTCACAGGATTCAGTACTATTCATTCCATCATGCATTACACCAGCTCTGTCGACATAAGGAAACTTCGCGGTAGATTTATCATGAATTCTAAAAGGCTCAATCTTACCGGAATAGCCACCGCCGAAAACATTGCCCTTGATTTCGCAGTTATTCAAGGTGGATACGACTCTACCTTCGACATTGCCTAAATTGCCACCGCCATAAAAGTTTGTCTTGATAATGCAATCTTTGAGAACGTTGGTAACATCTCCTGTAATTGTGGTGCCGAATTGTGCCCAATGGAGATAGGTACGAACCGTCGGGGTACCTCCAATGCCATTGGACTCCACAAAACATTCAAATTCAAACAAGGCATGATAACCCTTATTGTTCCCTGTCCCCTCGTATGAATAAGCAACATCACTGATTGTGTTAAGAGGATTGAAGGTCTTAAAACCAGGATTAGGGCTAAGGGTACTGTTTATCCATGCAGAGGCATTAGAGGCAGGCAGAGCAGTATTGCCATCATACTTCCCTTCACGGTAGTAACTGGTGCCACCGTTACCCCCACCGTAATATTTGGTGAATGTTGTTCCTGTAGCATGGGTGGTGACTGTCTTACGAACGTTATTAACTACAGACATAACGCCAAGCTTAGGGCCTCCGCAATACTTGTTCACTAAACTATTATTGATGGTGACATCAATACTACCTGAAATGGGGTTCGTACCATTGATGCCACCACCATAAAACTCACGAATGACGGAATGGTCGATCTTAAAAGTAACATCTCCGTCCACCTTTTCATAACCAGCGCCTGCAATGATACCGAAGTGTCCTCCGTTGGTATAACAGTGAGGGTTATCGGTATGTGCCGGCTGATTGGCCTTATAGATACCAGAAAGATAGAATTCAGGATAATCGCCCCCTATGGCATTGACGGCGCAATGCCTTGTGCGAATAGTGTTATCAGGCGTAACGTGCGCTCCAGGCGTAAAACGCAGCATCTTGAAATGGCCGCCCATGATGAAATAACTCGTCTTTTGATTTACTCCTCTTCTGACAACAATCTGTTCAAAATGTCCTCCGTTAAGAATTACAGGGGCTTCAACTTTGGGTTTTTGAGTAGAAGAATTTGTGCCATAATCGTATTCAAACTGAGTTGTGTGCATATACGAGGTTTCGGTAATCTCGAAATGTCCTTGGGGGATAAAGATACCAATGGTATTCTGGTTTGTATTATGACGTACGGCCATACCAAGTTCGGGCACCGGGAGAAAATCGAAACGTATAGGCTGTATAGGCGGACGTCCAAACGCTTGACGGAACTGGAATTCGAAACAATAGTCAGGCTCGTTGTCAAGGTCCTGATCAATGCTCATAATGGTATAGGGATGAAATTTACCCCCATCCAAGTCGGTTCCAACCGCATTGTTCTCATTTCTAATCTGGAAATTGCTGAGCAGCACAACGGCCTGGTCGTATACCGTGAGACTCAATTTGTTATCTGAAAGCGTGGCTACAGGAAGATTTTTTACAGCGGTATTCCAATTGTCGTAGACCATCTGGTCATGAAATTCGCCATCCAACTTACCTGCCGGCTTAAAAGGATTGCCTAATTTCAATGAACCATTAGCTGATTGGTTGGTCATCTTTACACGATCAATATAGTGTTCGGTATTATGCAAATAAACAGCTGTGCCCCAATAGGCTTCGATGGTGATAGCGGTCACACCTTCAGGAACATAGTAATAGCCGCCTTGGGCAAATACGCGGCCGCTCTTTGAATATAGATCCTTGTTGGTGCACTGGCGGTCGGCAAAATCGAAGCCGTCTTCCCAAGCTTCTGTTGAGCTGACATCGGGAGTAATATTACCATATCCTCCATAGTTATTAGTGTAACTATAGCCTTTGAAAGTACCCGGTATTCCACCGGTTACTGAGGTTATCCTCCAGCCTGTTACTACATGATAATCTTTATAGTTACCACCATACCGAACAGTGTGGTCGTTACTTTCAGAATTACCGAACTGTTCGTTGTAATAGGGTAATTGCACCTTGTAATAACCGTAATCGTAGTGAAGCGTGTCCATATCGGTGATAGTCAGCGTGATGGTTTTTCCGTTAGCTCCATAAGTATTCATCACCGCATCAGAAGCATGGTTGCCTGGCTTAACGGTGACTGTCAGCGTACCGAGGCTCTTTCCTTTATAAGGAGCAGCGTTGACGCGTTGCACCCAAGCACCCGTTGCTGTGTCCCAAACCTTTTCAGGGTCGGGGTTGGTGATACATGGATATTTGCCCCACTCTTTCAGGATTGGATAGGGGGCAATACTTTCGTCAAGTACCCACTTGGCAATACCAACTCTTGCCACATCAGCATCAGTCGGAGCCGTTTCATTGGTTCCGTCCACCCACCAAGTGCAAAGAAGACGATTGCTGTTGAAGATGCTTCGATAGTATTCAAAACGGGTCAAGTATTCTTCGGCAACAGGCCACGAGTGTTTGTATCCGTTAAAACTAGAATTGGCAAAAGTGCCATCCTTTGCACTGAAGAAACAGTATGGATTAATCCCTGTATCCGTGCTATTGTCAATATCTTTATTGCCGAAAACAGGAGAATAAGAATTGCAACCTGTAATATTAATATCTCCATAAAAAATACAATTGACAACAATAGTTTTCATGGAACTTTGAGTTGAAGTTTGACCGTTATTTCCTACCAAACCGCCTACGCTACCGCCACCCTTTACGACATCAGCATAGCTGAAACAGTTGATAACGCGAGCAGTTTCATTAAGATAGCCAACTAAGCCACCACAATTTTTGTTATTTGAACTGCCAACAGTAGAGCGATCTGCGGTGGTATGTTTGGGAGTTGTGGGCAGAATGCCACAATTGTATATTCGGGATGCACCGTTAGCGGTACATGCAATAGCTCCCACTGACTCATCTTGCAAAATGGTCACTTTTTTCAGCATAATATTGCTAATTATCGCATCTGTTGCGGTTTTGAAGAGTGGATGATTAAGGTCAGTGACCACAGGAAAAGTACCATCGGTGTTTGCCTTTGCTGTAAAAGTACCTTTGAACACCTTGGTAATCGCATCCATACCATTTGCACTCATAGTCAGGCCTGTTATCTTGAAAGTCATTCCAGTGCAGTCATGGGCAGTATTCTCGGCACCACCAGTAGTGTATGAGCCTGACCCGTTTACATAGACAGCAAAATCCTTGAGATTGTTTGTGCTATTGATTTCATAGGCAGAAAGATCGTCGCTATACACTATACTTCCTATATTAGGATGTTCCTGTCCCCAAATCTTGCCACCCAGCAGCATTGCTATTGCCCAAAGACCAACAGAAAATAAAATAGGTTTCTTCATAACTACAAAAAATTAAAAATCAATAAATTAAATCAAAAAATTATCCTCAGAGGACACTCTTTGGAAAAAAGTTTGCAAAAATAGGGAAAAGTCTTGGAAGGATGTTCTATGTTTCAGCAAAATAATCGTGCTGGTTTTGTCGAAAACGGTTTGTATTATTTGGTGTATCAACGTTCCACCAGATACTCCCCTACCGTCATCGTGTCGCGGTCGAACTGGATGCCCACCTTGACGACCTTTAATGAAATGCAAAAATAAGAATTTTTTCCAATCGCGATAATCCTGGGGATGATTTTTTCGGGGAAACAAGAGGCGTTGTCCCCGTCCCACGCCGGGAGGGTGTCCCGCTTGGCGGCGAGTGTCCCCTGTCCCGCTGTCCCACTATCCCTATAGGGATAGGTGGGACAAGGGTACAGATGGGACACTTTAGGGACACCTGTGGTGCGTCTGGATCACGTCATAGGTAAGTCGAGGGTAAGTCGAGGGTGAGTCGAGGGTGAGTCGAAGGTAGACAGCAAAAAACAATGTTGGTCTGAAAAACAATCGAAGACAGACGAGATTGGAGGGTGAAGGGGTGCAGTAAATGTCCCACTGTCTCAAGGGGTGGCACAGTGGGACAGGGACACTCATGCGTCACTATCTATCTCAAAGGTCTAGATGCCGACGGGGTATTTCCTTGTTTGCAAGGCTGGGGTTGATATGTTGGATGGAGGAGTGAGCATTAGGGGTTCTGGGGATTTTGGATGATGACGTTCGAGCTGCCGCCGACGGCACCTTCGTTGCCGCCGCCGTAGACGTTGCCGAGGACTTTGGTGCCCTCTTGGAGGATGACGGTGGTGTTGCCGGTGACGGCGCTTTGGTCGCCGCCGCCATAGACGTTGCCGGTGGTGGAGTCGCCTGTATTACCTACCGAGGTACTGCCCTTGAGGGTAATGGTAACACTACCAACGACAGTACCAAGAGTAGTTGTACTCTCATTAGTATAGAGAATATGTTCACCCTCGTTAATGGCAGTTCCAGTGGAACTGACAGTTACATCAGAGTGTTCCCAATTGAATTCAACTGTGTTGGGAAAAATAGCATCAAAGAATGCTCCAAGATTAAGGTCGTATTTAGGTTCTTTGATAAAGCCGCCTGTGTTCATCACCAGTACCTTGGGAAGCGTGGCGGAATAACCGGCTCCGAAGACATTGCCTTTAACGGTGCAATCTTCGAGCAGAGAAACAACATTACCTCCAACCTTACCCAGATTACCGCCACCATAGAAATTGTGTTTCACGGTACAGCCTTTCAACGTGGAGCTAACATTATCGGTAGTAGCCAAGGAAAACTTCACATACTCAATCCAAAGACGGGCGCAATTGTCAATATTGCTGGACATAGGGATGAATTGGTAATCAATCTGGGTGTCGACCCCATCGAATGTTGTACTGTAATGATGCTGGAAGCCTTCGTAACCAGCATCATAGCCCTGAACATGTATTTCTCCGTTTACCCATCTGTTCCACTCAATATTCATAACATTGTTGTAATTATATGGAGGATAGCGGCTGTAGGAATTGCCACCATAACCAGCACCGTAGAAAGTGGCGAAGTAACAGTTTGTAGCCGTAGTGACAACCGTACGTCCAGTGTTCATGTCGCCAAATTTTGGACCACCGCAAAACAGACTGTCAACATGACTATCACTAATGATAGTGTGGATGCTCCCCTGTGCCGGACTGGCGGCATTAAAACTGCCCCCATAGAATTCATTGATGTCGGCATGGTCGATAATCCAAGTGATATTGCCATTTGTATATTCGGTAGGATTCCCTATTCCATCCATACCTGTACCCGCCATGACACCGAATTGCCCGCCCGTGACATAACACTCGGCATTATCATCATAAACGTTGACATCAGCACGATAAAGACCCGTAAGGTGGAACTTTTGGAATTCACCACCCGTGACCGAGACGGGGGGATGCTTGGCAGCATACTGGTTATCCTGGTGGGTGCCTCGATGGAATTCTTTGAACCACACATTGCCTCCAACAAGGAAATAGGTTGTATTGTTGGATACGCCTTGGTTCTGTCCAAGCACCCATTGTTCCATAACCCCTCCCTGAAGAATATATGGGGCTGCGACTCTAGTACCAGCGCTATTGTTATTGTCATATTCAAACTGTGTCTCACGGAAGAGCGAAGTGTTAGTGGATTCGAACCAACCCATTGGTTGCATGATACCGAAATTATAGGTACCAGTACCCCCTGTAGTCTTCTGTGCCATTCCAAGACCGGGAATGTTAATGAAGTCAACTCTCACAGGATGCACTCTTACACGAGCGTTGAAACGCATAATGTAGGAATAGTCAGGTTCATTGTCATGGTCAAGGTCAATAGACATGAAGGTATAAGGAAAATTAGAAGCAGAGGAGGAAATGCCTATATTATGGGCGTTGCTGACAAGTACGATGGCATAATCGTAAACGGTATGGGTGTTGGCTGGTGCCGATGGCAACAGGGCTCCTTTGGCATTAGCCACTGAAGTGTATACCTTTTGTGAATTATCATTGATAGTGTATAAATTTCCATTAGAGTAGTGCTGACCGCCACCGACGGTGGCGACATTTGCAGCGGTGGTCATGGCATCCGTAGTGCCACCAGCACCTGAACCAGAAGCACCGTTTTTGTACACCACATCGAGATATTCATCAGCCAGATAAACGCACTTGGCCCAGTAAGGCTCTATGGTGATGGCCGTCACACCTTCAGGCACATCCCAATAGGCCCCTTGGTTGAACACTCGTTTGGAGGTGCTGTAAAGGTCCTTGTTAGTACATTTACGGTCAGCAAAGTTGTAAGGCATCTCGGTAATATTACCATCAGCATCATAAGTAACATCGTCACCAGTAGTGATGAAGGAACCTTGTGTTCCTCCTTCAATTTCAACTATTTTCCAGCCTGTCACCACACGGTTGCCAGTGTAGTTTTTAGTACAATAATCATTGTAATAGGGCAATTGCACTTTGCCATAGTTGAAGTTGAAATGTGCTGGGTCTTTGTCATTGATGGTAAGATCTATAGTGGTGGCAGCCTGTCCAGACAACAATGCCGCTCCATCCGGTGCGCCATAAGGTGCACTACCTTGACTGCCCATCTGTATCTTCACGGAAAGTATGCCGCTGGAACCCATGTTGGTTAGTTTCCTACCCTCGTTGCGGTGTTGGTTTTCGTCATCAATAGCTACGTCACTAGGCGTATAATTCACCACCGACGGATATTTGCCAGGCGTTTTGAGAATGGGATAAGGCGTGGTAGTACCTATCTGGTCAGGTTCCATCACCCACTTCATCATTTCGTCCTTGTTGTCGCGGTCGTCCGTGGCCCACCAAGCCGCGAGAGCACGGTTGCTGTTGAGCAGGTGGCGGAAAAACTCAAAGCGTTGCAAGAAGCGTGTCTCGGCAGCCAAGGCGCAGTTGTAAACAATGTGCTGCCCCTGCACGTAAGAAGCCTCTGAGCGGAAATAGTTGAAATTGTTGACACCGTCGCTGTCGCCGTCGTTGGTGATAATCGTGCCGTTATAGATGGGCGCCTTCGATGTGCCTCCTGTGATGTCGCCATAGAACATACAGTTCATCACCATGGTTTTGAGATTGCTGGATGTGGTTTCAACATTGTTATAGCCCACGATGCCGCCCACCAGATTGCCTCCCGTGATATTGGCATAGCTGAAACAGTTGATGACGCGCGAGCTACCGTCGAGCAAGCCTACCAAGCCGCCTACATAGTTGCTACCGCTGATGGTGCTGCTGCAATAGGTTATCATGGTATAGCCGTCTTCATCGGTTTCTACAGTACTGCCAGTAGCCAACACGCCGCAGTTGTAGATGCGGCTTGCTCCCAAAGCCTTGTTGCAGATGGCACCGGTATTGCCGCTGTCGCTGATATTGACATTGTCGAGAATCACATTATACACCTTGCCGCCATCAACGGTATTGAAGATGGCATGAGTAAGGCCGCTGACCACAGGGAAAGTGCCATCGGCTTTGGCAATAGATTTCAATGTGCCAGTGAATGAATATTGGTCAATAACACCGGCTGAAGCATTAATATCGGCAGTTATTTTATAGTTTGCACCTGCGTTTTCGGAGTTCTCATTGACCATCGATACAAAAGTCCCAAAGTCATCGTCCGAGGCGATAATATAAAAACCATCAGAATCTAAGGTCAAGTCTCTCGTTAAAAGCTGCGTTGCGACTGCTGAAGGGTTATAATTATCAGCGTATGCAATGGCTTTGACGGTGAACGGGAGGTCATTCTCGTCGAAAGTCACCGCACCCGAATATTCCGAACCTGATGTAGGCGTTGGGTCAGCTGGATTATCTCCCATATTATAACGAATATGGTATCCGCTGTTCGGATAGCTGCATTGGATGGTGAATGTGGTGGGAGACGTCTTTCTGATAACGGGGGTGGCGCAAGTGAAAACAATCACATCACTGGTCGCGACAGGGGAATTAATCAATCCGCCTTTCTCTGCGAGAGCCTTGATTACCTTGCCTGCTGCGTTTTCAATGGGACCAGTATAGGTTGGACTGTCTGTTGTAGGAGTGTTGACAGCACCAGGGTTCCCCATCTCATAATGTATAGTCACACCAACGGTGTCACAAGTAATCAGCACTTTGCCATCTTCTGTAAACGAAAACTGTGGTGTATCAACACGATAGACAGTCACACTGGCTTCAACAGAGGCATCACTGCCATCGCTATTTCTGGCAACAATGGCTCTGATGGTGGTCGATTCAGCATCTAAATCCGCCACTGAGATGGCACCAGAATAAAGTGTCTCTGGAGAGGGAGTCAATTCTCCGCCACCAATCTTATAATAAATCTTCGCGTCCGATTCGGTTGCTGTAATCACATAGCCGTTTTCTGTTGCGTCATAACTAATTACAGGTTGGATGCATCGGAATGGTGATGGGGTAAAGTTCCAAGCTGCATTGCCACCTCCTCTGGTCGAAGTGGTGTTCAGTATAGTGCTGTTATTCGCTTTTTTGTTCAAGGTGCTGATACTATTCAGTGACAAATCCTTCAATATTTTGGGGACGATGTAATAGCCTGTAGTCGAGGCTATCCTTGCCCAGGTGAATTTGTAACGTTCTTCTTCTCCACTGGTTATCGTGCTGCTCGTTGCAAAGCAGGCATCGGCACTGATGGCATCAGCTGTGATGTACAGATAATCACCTGTAGCGGCATTGCGGATGTGAAAATAGGTTAGCCAATCGGTGGTGGTAGCGGCTTGTGCCTCCTCAAAATACCAATACATGGTAGTATCGCTGGAGTTTGACAGGGTGGCGTTGGAAGATCCTGGTATAATATAGTAGTTGCTGTTACCCACGCTGGCAATCTTGAAATAACTATAGTTGTTAGAGGAGGATGGTGTAAACGGATTGTCAGTATCCAGCTCGCTGGGTAATATGAATTTCCATCGTGCGTTTGCGTCAGTGTTAGAGCTGTGCAGGATAATATTATTCGCGCTAGCATTAGCGCCTGACTTGTTGAGGAATCTGTTTCCGCTAGTCAATCCGTATGCTATAATGTTGTATGTGCCAGCTGTCGGAGATTGTACAATGCGGAACTTGAATTTATTGTCATTGTTGTTATTCTCATCCATGCACACGTCAGTTCCATCCCAGCATAAATACTTGCCACTTACTGGATTGACAATATAATAATATTGGGTACCATCTACGACACCTGCATTCAGAAAATACCATTCCATTGATGGGCGAAACAAGCTGGTTGTGTTAACTCTAAATTTGGCATTTCCATCTTGATCACCAGGAATCATATAGAAGTGGAAGTCGGAGCTGTTCCAAGCGTTGTTCTGGCTTTGAATCAGGCGCTTGTGATTAGAACCCAAAAGCACTATAGGTTGAAAAGTAGCCACATTTGAAACGTCTTCACCAATAATTGTCACAGCCTTGATGATTGTCACATCATCGTCAACATCGAAAGGATCTGTATACGTTTCACCATTTGTTGCGGAAGGTGTTGTGCCATTAGTAGTGTATTTTATGGTCACGGTTCCTGTTGGTGCAGGAGTGATTTCAATCAAGTTGCTTAAATTGTAGCTGATGGTCGGACGGGTGATGTAGTCTTCGAGATAGAACTTGGCATTGGCATCGTCTATAGTGTAAATACCGACAATACCTTTCGTGTTCGCATAGCCAGTAGGTCCACCCGTCTTGCCACTTGCACCTTTAAGGCTTTGGACGTTTCCACCATTGACCGTCAGCCAATGATGAGGATGATCTGGATCACTATCATTCCAACCATCAGATGATTTGCATGAGATGACCAGATAGGTGCTGTAGGGAGCAATGGAAAACAGGGCCTTGTCATCCAAGTTGTTAGGGTCAGACACCTCTTCAAGGTGTACACGCATACGGTCAGCATTGTCAGACGTGCGGATTTGGCCGTTGCCCATTAGGTATTTCCCAGTAGACCTTTGTATGATGTAGTAGTAATCCTCGGTAGGGTGCTTTTGAATCGTCCACACCGCCTTGCTCGCATCATATCCATTAGTCCCTCTGCATTGATAAGTGGTAAGAAAAGGCATCCCATTATCAGTTCCTGAGAAGTCATTGGTATGTGCGTAGAAGCACCAGCCTTCCGTGGGGCAAAGGTAATAGTTGCTGGCAGGTGTACTTGCATCATAACCAACACTGCCGATATAATAAACGCCTGAATAGTCTGTCTGTGCCTTCGCTGGCATCATCCAAGCCATGAAAAGCAACACCAAAACGGCATAAAATCTGGCGGAACTGCATTTATTATAATTATTATATAAAGACTTCATCTTGTTCATAATTCCTATTTAATTTATTTTCAACATTATAGACCACAAAAGCACCCTTTTGAGGTGCTGCAGAATAAATTGGGGCAAAGATAACAAGAATTCCTCAAAGGGCAAGCGCCTAATAGTCGGAATTTCAACTATTTCTATAGAACAATGGGAAGATATTGGTATTCAATCGATTACAAGTATAACAATAGGGAATTAAAGGATGATTGCGCAAGGGGATGGAGGATGGAGGAACAGCCTATTAGGCTTTGCTGGTGAGATTGTCTAGTTTCAACTTCAGTGCTGCGTTTTCTTTGCGCAGATATTCAATCTCTTTCATTGCATTTTGTAGGGTTTCCTTTTGGTTGGCGCGAAAACCTAAACGTGCGGCAGTCATCCTCTCTCGCAGTCCACCTTCCTTTAGGAATTCTTCTTCTTTTTTCTTTTGGTAGCTCGTCATCATTTTGTCTACCATTCGGCAAAGAGTTATGGCAGTGTTAGCCATTTCCTCATCATCCCAGCGTTCGAAAAAAACTTCATAATCTTCAAGATGGTTGTGTCTGCGGCAATAAGACAGCAGAGCGTCAAATCGAGGATGTCCTTGGGCCCATTGGGTCAATTTATGGCTTTTTATGTAATCTTGGTAGTCCTCATGTAATTCTTGGATACTGGAGCGGGCAACATTGAGAAGCTTTAGTTCCATTTCCATCGAGGTCACACCATCGGCAGAACCTTCAACAATATTTTGTTTTCCAGAACGAGCAGCCTGTACCATTTGGTCAACTGTTCTATCACCAAAAGCGGGCAGAAACCGTTTTGTAAAGACATAAGTCATCTGATATAGGACAACCGTCTTTTGGTAAAACCAAAGATTCTTCCAATTGGTTTGTTTCCTTAGCACAGATTCTATTCTTTCAGCAGTTTCTAATTGGTTTGCCATTTTGTTTATTCCTGAGTTGTTTTATCTAGAATGTCTAGATAGTCTAGAAAAACTAGAAAACCTATCTAATTTAAAATTACCGTCTCTCCGTCAACACCGGGACAATCTCTAAGCCACTGGTATCTTAAAGCCATAACGAGCACGTATTGCGGAAAAAACCTCTTCGCCATCGACAAGTTCCGCGGTGCCGTTTTCAAGGCTCTGCAGCCTCTCCTTGACGATTGCATACATTTCATCCTCAGTGAAAGAATTGGGGAGTTTGGAATCCTGCTGGAGCGAAACACTCCTCAAGACAGATTCCATCTGTTTCTCCAGCCACTGCTGCAAATCATCATCGTCACGAAACAACGGCCTCACTTGCTCCATCAAGGTGTCGTTAATATGAATCGTTCGAGTACACATAAATCGTCTGTTTTGTGCTGCAAAGATAAACAATTATACACAACCAACGCGTTTTCCATAAAAAAAGAACTTTGGGGCACGCAGAAATTTGGTTCGTCTTACGACGAAGATTTGGGTCACACAAATGGCACAGATAGCACGGATTTGTTGCCATAGTAAACAACCGTACTGCATCTGGATAAAAAGGCGCACGCTTTTCAAGCAGGTCAATTACGATATTCGTGTCAAGAAACAGACGTGTCATTTGTACTTTTCCTCAATGTCCTCCTTGGTCTGTTTCCAGTCACCAGTGTCGCTTTTCTCAAACGCACCCACCATCTGGCGAATTTTGGCCTTTTGCTCTGCTCGTTTCTTAGCCTGCGCCAATTCCTTTTGCTGTCTCATTTTCTTCACGTTGAAGAATCACTTCCAAAATCACATTGGTATCAATAAGGACTCTCATACTCCATATTTATCACTTAAATACTCGTCCATCAACTCTTCAGCTGAGTATTTCGAGGGTTTCAACACTGTATGCAAATTAAAAAAGCCCTCGGGTGTATCCCCCAAAGCCTTCACCTGCCGGCATATCTGTTCGCTACGATTCTTGGGTTCCTTTTCGAGTTGTTCCAAATAACTCTCCAATGCCTTGCGAAGCATTTCCTCAAGCCACGACTGGACAGCCACATTCTCGCCGATGTAAGGCCTCACCTCTTCCATCAGCGCTTCATCCACTGCGATATTGTATCTGCACATAACCTAATCATTTGATTGCACGCTGCAAAGATAATACTTTTTCTTTAAGTAAGTAAGTGTTCAAAATTAAACTGCATATTGTTTTGACTCGTGACTTTTCTCGCTTCGCGTCATTGCGAGGAGGAACGACGAAGCAATCCAAAAGCTGATTGTCTGGACTGCTTCGTGCCTCGCAGTGACGCAAAGCGCGTCTGGCAGTCTATTATGTAAACTAATTATGCGCATCTACTTAACTGTTCAAAATTAAGCTACATGATTTTTGACGCGGGACATGGATCTGAGAGGAAACTGAGAGGAATCACGGTGTTACCTCGAAGTTACCTTAGAGTACCTATAGGCTTGGTATAGCGTTGCTATAGGCTTGCTATGGTTTTGAGGCATTTAATATGTTGATTGTGAATATGTTATTGTTCCGAATAGAGCCTGCAAGTCTATCCATGCTATTTATCTTTCACAAACACAGATAGTTACAAGGATTAATATAGCTCATTCGCTGCTTTGTTTTGCTACTGCAAAGATAAACAAATTTTTTGGTTTTCGAAAGGTTTTTGCTCGAAATCGTAAACCTTCCTTTTCATAGCATAGATAATGTTGAATTTCAGCTGCAAAGATACAACATTTTCACGAAATCAAGATTTTTTCAGCATCATTTTTGCACGAAATCAAGATTTTTTCTACACAGTTTTTGCACGAAATCAAGATTTTTTGGTCAGATGCACAAGCACACCAAGGCTGCCAGCACCATCAGCAGCGGGATAATCTTGCTGCGGATGTTCTGCTCCTTGAAGCCGAAGACACCATAGACGAAAGAGACGATGAGACGGACACCATAGAGAATCAGGGGGATGATGACAACCACCGCTGCTTCTTGTTTCAACCCGGTGAGATAGATCACATCGGCGACGGTGACAAAGAGTGCCATGGCGACGATGCCCCAGCGCCACTCGAAGGGCTGCTCCTTGCGCTTGGGTAGCCAGATGAGGAGAAACATGGCGGCCATCATCAGGAAGTCGTAAATCGTGTACCACGCCTGGATGGTGGCGGGTGAGATGCTCTCCTTGCTGAGAAGGAACTTGTCGTAGACGCCGCTCAAAGCCACCAAGACGGCTGAGCCGAGCAGCATGAAGACCCATTTGTCGGACCTGAAATTGATGCCCTCCAACTTGCCCGAACGGTTCATGAAATAGAACGAGATGATGGCCAGGACCACACCCGTTCCCTGAAGCCAGGTCAAGCTCTCATGAAACACGATAAACATCAGGATGACGGTGATGGCAGGCCTCAGCTGGTTGACGGGCCCCACCACGGTGATGGGCAGGTGCTTCATGGCAGAGTAGCTGAACATCCAGGAGCAAAGAATAAGCGCGGTTTTGCCAAGGATAAGCAGGTGCTGATATGCCGAAAGGGGCTCGATGAAGAGCAGCTTCATGAAGTCGGAGGTGAAGATATAAGGCTTGGTTTGCGAGAGCACCACAAAAGGCAGAAAGACCAGGGCGCTGATCATCGTGCTGAAAAACAGCACCGGAATAATGGCGTTGCCCACGACTGTTTGCTTCTTGAAGATGTCGTAGAAGCCAAGGAGGACAGCTGAGGTCAATGACAGAATTACCCACATGATTTAATTTTATTACCATTTTGCGTTTTGGCTGCAAAAATACAACTATTTTTCAAACCAGGTAACGTTTTACTCCAAATCGATGTACACCGGAAGGTGGTCGCTGAAACCGCCAAGGTAGCGGGGGCCGAGGTAAGTGCGGAAAGGCTTCTTGCCATGATGGGTCTCGTCGTCCTCCAACATGAAATCGGCATGATAGATTCTTGCGCTACCCTCTTGGTAATGAAGACCTTCCCTATCGTCCATCACGGCTGGGGTGACAAGGATTTGGTCGAAAATCTGCCAGTCGGCCTGATGCTTCAAGGTGCCTTCAAAGCCCAGCGTTCCCGCATCGCCAAAAAGATTGACCAGGCAGCCTTTTCCACCTTCAGAAGGGCGGCGAGCCCTTAAAACGTCGTGAACGCTTTCGTCAGAAGGCGTGTCGTTAAAGTCGCCCATGATGATGATTTTGGGTGCGTAACCATCGGGGGCGGCGGCCATGATGGAATCGACTTTGGCACGCAAAATAGATGCCGAGCAGGAGCGTGAGCCTACGGTTTCCAACTCGCCGCTGTAGCGTGAGGGCCAGTGGTTGACGAAGACGTGGAGGGTGTCGTCGGCATCCGCCTTCGTCGCGGGCGAGATACCGCGGTCTTCTGCGCCCTTGTGCGCCGCTGGAATGAACTTTGCATACAGGATATCCCGCGAACGGTAGGCGGTGTCGTCGGGGTTATAATAAGGAAACACGGTGCTTTCGACCAGCATGAAGTGGTTCAAGGAATACACCAGCGCCGGCTCGATACCACGCCTGTCGGGGCCTTCATAATGCACCCAACGGTAGTTATGGTTGCGCAAAGGAGTCTGCTGAAAGACGGCACGAAGTACGCTTTCGTTCTCCACCTCGCAGAGACCCATGATGCCGACGGGGCGGTTTTCAGAAAGGGCCAGAATCGCCTTGTAGATGTTGTTGCGCTTACGGTAGAAGCGGGTTTTGGTCCAATGCTGCCGCCCCTCCTCCGTATAGTCATTATAAGCCAAAGTGCTGTCGACACAGGGGTCAAAGAAGTTCTCCACATTCCAGAAGGCGATGCGGATGCCGCGTCCTCCCTCCTGCGCATGGCCGACAAGGGGAAACAAGACATAAGCCACAATAAACAACCATAAGAAGCGTTTCATAAGCTGAAGAAAATATGCCGCAAATGTAAGAAATGTTTTCTATTTTTGCGCCATGAAAACTAAAATCGTCATATCGTTGCTGATGCTGGCTGCGGGGCTTGCAACAAGGGAAGCGGCTGCCCAGAACGCGGACTTCTGGGACGGCATCGAGACTTTTGACGGCCCGACGGACAACAACCCTATACTGGCTGCACAATTGGATTTCTATTTCGACAAATTGGTCTCTCCCCTACCCGACTCTATCACCTCGGAAATCCGTCGCCTGATAGACAGGACGGGCGAGAATACCGGTCTGCGCGACTTCATGCTTTGGCATCTGCTCGCAAAATACCAGCATCCTGAATACATGAGCCACGACCAAGTATTTGTCTTTCTCTACGACAATTACTTTTCACGACTGGAAATCAAGGACCTGAGCGACCGAAACCTGAAGATGATTCAGGACAAGGCGGAACGCTTGAGGCGACTGGCTTTGCTCAAAGCAGCCCCCGATTTCCGGATAAACGATTCCACCAGCCTATATGCTATGGCCGGCGAATACCTTCTTCTGTTTTTCTACGACCACGACTGCGGCCTCTGCCAACAGGAAATGCGCGACCTGGATTCCGTTGCGCAAAAACACGACAACCTCACCGTCGTTGCCATCGATTTGAACACCGACGACAAACTTGCAGATGAATTATACGAAGCCTATGACATCGAAACCACACCGCTGATTTACGTTCTCGACCGCAACAAACGCATCATTGCCAAGAAGATACAGGCAAAACAGCTTGATTGGGTTATCGAATGAGATTTCGTTTTGTAAAATGAATAAAAACACCTATTTTTGCATGTTCTTTATCAACCTAAACCATCATAAACTTGCATTATGGACACAAAAGCATTATTCAACATAAGCTACGGGCTTTACGTCCTGACCACCAACTACGACAACATTGACAACGGCTGCATCGTGAACACGGTGACACAAGTCACCAGCAACCCGATGCAGATTGCCGTGACGGTCAACAAGGGCAACTATACGCACGACCTCATCAAAGACTCGTGCGTCTTCAACGTCAGCATGTTGACCACCGAGGCTCCGATGAAAGTCTTTGAGCATTTCGGGTTCCAATCGGGACGCAAGGTGAACAAGTTTGCCGACTGCGAGTCAGAACACCGCGCCGTGAACCATGTGCTTTACATCCCTAAGTACACCAACGCCTATCTGGCGTGCCGGGTCACCAAGAGCATCGACTTGGGCACACACACCATGTTCATCGCCGATGTGCTTGACGCCCAAGTGCTTTCCGACCAACCATCCCTGACCTACGACTATTACCAAAAGAACATCAAGCCCAAGCCACAGCCCCAAGCCGAAAAGCCCAAGGACGGCAAACGCCGCTGGGTCTGCAAGGTGTGCGGCTACGTCTACGAAGGCGACTTCCTCCCCGACGACATCGAATGCCCGCTCTGCAAACACGGGAAGGAAGACTTCGAAGAAATATGAAAGGCAACTGAAATCGATTCAAAAACAACCCATATTATGCAACAAATACAATTAACCGAAAACATTTATTACGTCGGCGTCAACGACCGCCGTACCGACCGTTTTGAAAACCACATGGAGCTGCCCAATGGCGTCTCCTATAACTCCTACCTCATCGTGGACGACAAAGTCGCCTTGATTGACCCTGTTGAGGCTGGTTTCATCGAGGAATACCTCTTCAAGGTGAAGTCGGTGCTGCAAAGCCGCAAAGTCGACTACCTTGTTATTAATCACGACGAGCCCGACCACAGCAGCAGTATTGCCGCCGTACTGAGGGAATGGCCTGAAGTGCAGGTGGTAGGCAACGCCAAGACCTTCGCGCCCTTGGAGGCTTTCTACGGCCCTGTGGAGAACAAGAAGGTGGTTGCCGAAGGCGAGACCCTGGGGCTCGGCAAGCACACCTTGCAGTTCTTTATGGCTCCGATGGTGCATTGGCCCGAATCGATGGTGACTTACGAACAGACGAGTGGCATCGTCTTCAGCAACGATGCTTTCGGCGGCTTCGGCACCCTTAATGGCGGCATCTTCGACGACCAAGTCAATTTGGCATTTTATGAAGACGACATGCGCCGCTATTATGCCAACATCGTCGGCAAAGTAGCCATGCAAGCCCTGAAAGCCATCGAGAAGCTTGGCGGATTGGAAATCAAGATGATAGCCCCGTCGCATGGACTGGTTTGGCGCAGCAATTTGGCTTGGGTAGTCGGAAAATACACCCAATGGAGCAAGCAGGAAAGCGAAGAGGGCGTCGTCATCGTCTATGGCTCCATGCACGGCAACACCGGCGTGATGGCCGACATCGTGGCACGTGGCGCGGCCGAGGCCGGCATCAAGGAAGTGAAGGTTTATGACGTGGCCAAGACCGAGGTCAGCTTCATCATGAGCGACATCTGGAAATACAAGGGTGTCGTCATCGGTGCCTGCGCCCACTACGCCAGCATGTTCCCCAACATGACCCTTTTGACGCACGAAATCAACGAGTTCAAGCCGAAGGACAAATGCTACGGCCTCTTCGGCGGCATGAGCTGGAGCGGCGGCGGCGTGAAGACGCTGGCCAAATACGCCGAGGAAGGCAAATGGAACCTCGTGGCCGAGAGCGTCGAGGTGAAGGGCGCGCCCATCCGCGAAGAGGATTGGGACAGGCTCTACAACCTAGGTAAGGCTGTGGCCGAGGCGGTGAAGGGGTAAGCCCCCTGCCCTATCGCGCCAGCAAAGCCAAGCCTTTGGAGCATGACCTTTGCAAACCGTACGCAACCAGGAGTCAACTTTTCAAGCGCAACACGAGGGATTGAAGGCAGGAAAAATGTTGGAAAAACGGACAAAAACAGGCAAAAAAGCGTTGGAAAAACGGACAAAATGTTGTTATTTTGCACTTGAAAAACGGACAAATAATGATTAACAGAAAGATTGACAGTTATTTAGAGCATTTCTACAAGAATAACAACAAGGCTTTGCTCGTAACAGGTGCCCGACAAACAGGAAAGTCGTTTTCCATCCGCCATTTTGGTACGACACATTACGAGAATCTGGTCGAAATCAACTTTATTGAAACGCCTGGAGCAGCCGACATTATCGCCCAGGCCAAAGACAGCAAAGACATGCTCATGCGCCTTTCGGCACTTGCCGACCGGCCACTCATCGAAGGCAAAACCTTGTTCTTTTTTGATGAAGTGCAAGAATGCCCTTCCGTTGTTACAGCCATCAAGTTTTTGGTAGCTGAAGGCAGCTATCGCTATATCATGAGCGGTTCGCTTCTCGGCGTGGAGCTCAACGATTTGCGTTCAGAACCAGTGGGATATATGGATGTGGTGGAGATGTTCCCTCTTGATATGGAGGAGTTTTTCTTTGCTCTTGGGCTGAACCCCAATGTATGGGAAAAAGTGAAGTCGTCGTTCCGACAGAAAGCCCCGATTGAGGAGTTCATCCACGAAAAAATGATGGAATTGTTTCGCCTCTACCTCATCGTTGGCGGCATGCCCGCCGTCGTGCAAAAATACATCGACACGAACAACCTCCAGGAGGTACTTGCCGAACAACAAGCCATCATCCGTCTCTATAAACGCGACATTGCCAAGTATGACCGCAACCACAAACTCTATATCGAGGAAATCTTCAACATGATTCCTCCCGAACTCAATGCCAAGAACAAGCGCTTCATACTAAAGAACCTGAATGAAAACATGAAATTCTCGCGCTACGAGAACAGTTTCATTTGGCTCAAGGATGCTGGTGTGGCACTCCCCGTTTACAATGTGGAAGAACCCACCATTCCACTAATGCTATCGAGGTCGCGCAACCTTTTCAAACTGTTCCAAAACGATATTGGGCTACTTACCTGCCAATTCTCAGACGGCATACAGTTGCGGCTGCTCAAAAACGAAAAAGGCATCAATTTCGGTTCCATATACGAGAATGTTGTGGCACAGGAGCTTTGCGCACACGGATTCGATCTGTATTACTTCAACAGCAAGAAACAGGGCGAGTTGGATTTTGTCGTCGAATTAGGAGGAAAGATTGTCCCTATCGAGGTGAAATCAGGCAAGGATTACCAACGCCATAGTGCCTTGAACAATGTACTTTCAAACGAGGGCTATCAGATTGATGAAGCCATCGTCTTCAGCAACGACAACCTCTCCCAATCCGACCATGTTCTTTACCTGCCCATCTACATGGCTGCCTTTATGGAAAAGCCATCATTACCTCCCCTCACCTACTCCGTTGATTTGAGCGGACTGAAATAACTAAACATCATTGTCAATACAAAAACCCGAAAAGCCAGAGAGGAATCTTGTTGCCAAGCACATATTCCTCATCGGCTGATGCAATATAACCATTAGCAACGCCTGCAATTTGCTTGCCGTCCTTACTCCGCCCTCCTACCTCAATCGTGTATTGGTGGTCGATGGTGAAGTCAGCTGAGGTTTTGCTGTACTCAACGACATATTTCGATGAAAGTTGGTTGATGAAAAACACTTCCCGCTCCGTGCCCTCGTTGACCTGGGTTGTAGCAAGCGCATGGAGCATGTTGGGATTCTCCATGTAAATCTTGTCGGGTTTTTGCAGGCGTTTCACATTCGTGACATCAGAATACAACAGTTGAATAAGACGGGCTTCGCTAAGATTCTGCAAGTATTGCAACAAAGTAATACGAGAAAGTTCCGCCATCTTCGACAACTTAACGGTATCAAGGGCGTATGGCACATTGGACGAGAGAATCCCCAACAGCGACTTCATCTTCCTGATATTCCCAATATCAAGTTTCCGCAACTGGGGCAGTTCCACCTCAATGGTCGTGTTGACAATGTTCTCAATGCGCACATAATAGTTACTTTGACTTTCTTTCAGGAAAGGATAGTAGCCATAGCGCAAATACTCCGAGAAAAGCGGCAGTGGACGCACCTGCGCATTGACCTCCGCACAAATGCTATTGCCATCCGTAAGAATCTCCTGAAGTGTTCTTCGGCGAAAGTCTTTCTGATGGAACATTTGCAGATACTCCCTGAACGACAGTCCAAGCATAGTATAGGAAATGCAACGGCGCGACAAATCGGCTTCACCATCAGAAAGATTAATCAAAGAAGAACCGCTCAACACCATGTGCAAATCGGCGAACTCGTCATAGGCGTTCTTCACCTCAAGGCTCCAGCCTTTGTATTTATGCACCTCATCCATAAACAGATACTTGCCGCCTTGCGCATGAAACTGCTCAATGAAATCCAACAATTTATGTGTACCGAAATAGATGTTGTCAAGGCTGACATAGAGCACCTCCGTAGTGTTTGTAGGGCCAAACATTTGCAAAATACGTTGCGTAATGAGCGTCGTCTTCCCCACTCCCTTTTGTCCCTTAATCATCAGTAGACGCTCGTTCCAATCGATTTCGTCCATGAGGCTCCTTACAAAATCGAGGTTCACAGTCTGCATCCTATTCAGATGTCTTTTAATCAGTGATTCCATTTTCTGATACTATTTGATTTCAAAGTGCAAAAATAAGCAAAATGTTTTACATACTAAACACTTTTGAAAGAAAACTGTTTTATATAATGAACATTTATAAGAAATATAACCTAATATTCGATTAAAATGTTTTACAAATTGAACATATTCTATTTAAATCTGCTCAGTATGCTAAACACAAAAAATCCCCACCCGTTTGGGCAGGGATTTTTTTTAAACACCTAAATATTAATAGGTGTGCGGCTTATTTGTACTCAGCCAACACGTCCTTGACGCGGTCAGGAGTCATACGGCCGTAAACCTTGTCACCGACTTCGATGACGGGGGCCAGACCGCAGGCACCGACGCAGCGTAGGCAGGTCAGAGAGAACTTGCCGTCGGGAGTGACCTCGCCGACGTTGATGCCCAGCTGACGCTTCAGCTCGTCAAGCACCTTCTCGGCACCACGCACGTAGCAAGCAGTACCCAAGCAAACGCTGATCGGGTATTCGCCCTTGGGGGTCATGGTGAAGAAGGAATAGAACGAAACGATGCCGTAGACTCTTGAAACTGGGATGCCCAGTTCCTTAGCCACCAGCTCCTGGACCTCAGCAGGCAGATAGCCATACTCGCCCTGAACCTTATGCAGCACATTGATGACCTCACCCGGCTTGTTGCCGTACGACTTGCAGACGTTCTTGATGAAGTTAATCTTAGCTTCTGATAATTTAATAACTGCCATAATTATTTCCTTTCTATTATTTACTTATTGAATTACTCGCTGATCTCGACGTGTTCTGACTTGTCGAAATAGTGGGTGTGCAGCAGTTCGTGTGACAGATGGCCGCAAGGCTCACCAAGATACTCCTTGTACAACTTGATGATCGAAGGATTCTCGTGCGACTTACGGATCGGTTTGCCAGCATCCTCGCGGTAGATGGCTTCCGTACGCTTCTTGATGA
>R22__coassemble_368_pt1 | contig 31124 bp, 29 predicted proteins | sample R22__metabat2_low_PE_022 | metagenome-assembled genome bin R22 | reverse complement strand
ACCTCCACATCGGCCACGCCAAGGCCATCTGCCTCGACTTCGGCATCGCTGCCCAGCACGGCGGCGTGTGCAACCTGCGCTTCGACGACACCAACCCCACCAAGGAGAACATGGAGTACGTCGATGCCATCAAAGAGGACATCCAATGGCTTGGTTACCAGTGGGGTAACGAATACTACGCCTCCGATTACTTCCAGCAACTATGGGATTTTGCCATAGAACTGATCAAACGCGGCAAAGCCTACATCGATGAGCAGAGCTCTGATGAGATTGCTGCACAGAAAGGTACGCCTACACAGCCCGGCATCGAGAGCCCCTATCGCAATCGTCCTGTTGAAGAGTCGTTGGACCTCTTCAATAAGATGAACAACGGCGAAATTGGTGAGGGCAAAATGGTGCTGCGCGCCAAGATTGACATGGCCAACCCTAACATGCACTTCCGCGACCCCATCATCTACCGCGTTGTGGACACTCCGCACCACCGCACTGGCACCAAGTGGCACGCCTATCCGATGTACGATTTCGCCCACGGGCAGAGCGACTACTTCGAGGGTGTCACCCACTCGCTCTGCACCTTGGAGTTTGTGGTACACCGCCCCCTCTACGACCTCTTCATCGACTGGCTGAAGGAGATTCGCGGTGAGGGCGACAACATGGACGACAACCGTCCGCGCCAGACCGAGTTCAACAAGCTCAACCTCAATTATATCCTTTTGAGCAAGCGCAATCTGCTCGTCCTTGTCAATGAGGGTTTAGTGAGTGGTTGGGACGACCCGCGTATGCCTACGATTTGCGGCTTCCGTCGCAGGGGCTATACCCCAAGCGGTATCCATAAGTTCATCGACAAGATTGGCTACACCACATACGATGCCCTGAACGACTTCGCCCTGATGGAAAGTGCCATCCGTGAAGACCTCAACGCCACCGCGACACGTGTGGCTGCTGTGGTCAATCCTGTGAAACTCGTCATCACCAACTATCCCGAAGGACAGGTGGAAGAAATGGACGCCATCAACAATCCCGAAGATGAAACGGCCGGCAGCCACAAGATTGCCTTCAGCCGCGAACTGTGGATTGAGAAAGAGGACTTTATGGAAGAAGCTCCCAAGAAATACTTCCGCATGACCCCCGGCAACGAGGTGCGCCTCAAGAACGCCTACATCGTGAAATGCACCGGCTGCAAGAAAGACGAGAACGGCGAGGTCGTTGAAGTTTATGCCGAATATGACCCCGACACCAAAAGCGGAATGCCTGGTGCCAACCGCAAGGTGAAGGGTACCATCCACTGGGTAAGCTGCAATCGTTGCCTTGAAGCTGAAGTGCGCATGTACGACCGTCTCTGGAAGGTGGAGAACCCACGCGATGAGCTGGCCAGACTGCAAAACGAAGGCAAGAGCTCATTAGAGGCCATGAAGGAGATGATGAACCCCAATTCGCTTGAGGTACGCCCCGTATGCTATGTGGAAGAATACCTGGCCGATGCCAAGCCGCTCGACCACTTCCAGTTCCAGCGTATCGGCTACTTCACCGTCGACAAGGACAGCACGGCAAATCATTTGGTCTTCAACCGCACGGTGGCGTTGAAAGACACCTGGGCAAAGACAATGTAATTTGTAATCATCTTGAATGCATTGTTATGTGGGGTCGGAGTGCACACCGGCCCCACTTTTTATATCATGGTTTCAAGTTGATTACTTTCGCCATATTCTTCCTACTTTTTATGAGGTTGCAAAAATACTAATAATAAATGAAATACACATTTCATTCCGCAACTTTTGATTTTGAGATGTTTTTTCGGCATTCATCCCTCATATTCCAACATTTCTGTATTTGTGCCCCTGCCGTTCCGGGAGAAATCGGAGTGGCCAGAGAAAGCACATTCTTCGCTTTGTTCCTAATCGATGAATCTGGACAATTCAAAATACCGTGGTACGACAGCCCTACAGCCCAAGGTGGAGCATCAGGAGTTATAGGTACAAACTTGTGAAAAAACTCAGAAAAGTTCAAACTGGAAAACTTCGCCCCTCCAACGCCCTCGTTAGCGAGCCTCCGGTTGGCTTCCTTCCAACCCTCAGCCAGTGACGTTCAAACTGCCCTTCAGTGACGTGCTAACCGTCAGCGAGTGACGTTGTAACTGGTGTTTAGTGACGTTGTAACCCCAGAAGCGTGGCCTCCAAGACCTTCACCAAGAGCAGCGGCGACAACGGCGGCACCACCGAGTATGGTCTCATGTGAAAACTCAGAATGTCAAAATCTTCATTTCATTGAAGATTTTCAATCGAATTTCTTCATTTCATTGAAGATTTTAAAGCAACCGCGATGGAATTGTACGGTTTTTGACAGTTAGGCCGAAGGAGGTTGCTCAAAGCCTAATTCAGCCGGTTATTATACTATGAGCCACTTTTTTTATTAAAAATAACCTTTTTTATGGAGCAAAGGATTAATTGTGTATTTTTACAGGTTCAAAAAAAACGAACAGAAAGAGAAGAAAAAACACAATTAAAGACAATATAATCAATTAAAATACAAACAATTAAAAACACAACAGATGAAAAGGACATTTACAAAACTGATGACAGCCCTCGCGCTGCTGCTGTTTGTCGCACCCCCTCTGGTGGGATGGGGACAGACGAGGACGGAAGAAGTAACTTATACTTTGGACGGCACTCAGACTGGCGGTAATAACGGTTATGCAACCGAAAGTGAGATTACCCAGGGTAATATTACTTGGATGGTTACGGGTAATACTATGATGAATCCATGGCGTATTGGAGGGAAAAACCTTTCAGAAGTGGATCGCCCGTTATACTCAACTTCTACGCTTAGTGACGACATTACCAAGGTCGTGGTCACCAATGGAACAGCTACCGCGACCGTTAATTCCATGACCCTTATTGTTTCGGCAAATAGTGATTTCTCCAATCCTACAAGTACAGTCTCAGGTACATGGGCAGCTTCATCTACCACAACATTTGAAAGACCTGCAAATACTGATTGGTCTAACATGTATTTTAAACTTGTCTATAATGTTACGGCAGGATCGAGTAATCAATACGCACAATTTGTGAAAGCCGAGTTTTATAAGCTAGGTGACACATCAATTCCTTCAATTGAAGCCGACAACGTGAGCATCGTTTACGATGCCACAGAAGGAGCCATTGAGTACACTATCAACAATGGCGTTGAAGGCGGTGTGTTGACTGCTGCCACTGAAGCCGAATGGCTCACCATTGGCACAGTTGGCGAGACAGTTCCTTTTACCTGCACGGTGAATAGCGACGGAGAGCGTGTGGCTACGGTTGCTCTTACCTACATTTACAACACGGACCAAACTGTCACGAAGAATGTGACTGTCACACAAGCCAGCGACCCGAACTACGTGATGACTATTGCCGAGGCTCGCGCCCTTACAGATGGCACAACGGTTCTCACTTCAGGTATTGTAACCTCGAAGAATGGTACAACATCCTATATTCAGGATGCGACAGGTGCTATCGTTGTATATAACAGCAATGACCCTGTAGTCGGACATTACATTACCGTTGAGGGTGTTCTCACTACTTTCAAAGGTTTAAGAGAGATTGGAACAAGCAGTAACGCTCCTACTGTTACTGTTGGAGAAGAAGGTACGGTTACGCCTACGGTCATGACCATTGAGGCTATCAATACTGATGCTTCTGGCAGCAACAGTCACCAAGCTAAGCTGGTGAGAATTGAAAACGCCATCTACAATAACGGTATAGTTTATCAAGGTGAAAACAACATCACCGTTTATGGCACAATGACTGGTGTCAATGACAACGATGTGGTCACTTTCACTGCAAATATTGGTTGCTACAATACCGTTCAGCTCGTCAACATGACGGATATCACAGTGCAGGCCGTGCCTTCCATCGCCGTCAATCCCGCTACGGTCAATGTGGATGCCAATGGACACGAGGAATATTTGGCCATCAACTTGCAGAACATTGAGGTCACTGACGAAAGTAATTTTAAAATCTATTTCTATGAAAGCGATGACACAACCACTGCGGATTACAGCGAATGGCTTGATGCCGAAGTGATTCCTTCCACCAATGAAGGCTATGAAGTCTATTGCGTAATTCAGGCGAATACAGGTGAAGCACGTCAGGCTTACCTCAAGGTTTATGTCCTGGGTGATGATTCGAACGAAGCCACTTCTGAACTTGTCACCATCAACCAGGCCGCTTATGTGGCTCCTAGTACGGGATCAACTTATGCGCTTTATGAAGGAGCTCTTACCGAAGGCGACTACATTATCTATTATAATGGTTCAGCCATGAAAAACAGGGTTGAGAATGGCAGACTCTACTACGAGGAGGTCGCTCCTGAAAATGATGTCATTACTACCAGTGATGCCACTATTGTTTGGCATATCGCTCAGATTGGCGACTACTGGACGATTTACAGTGCCGATGCCGATGCATACGCAGCCGGCACGGGTGTAAAGAACAAAGCCCAAATGCTGGAAGATGGCACTAGCGATTATGCTATGTGGACAGTAAGTGGCACTGAAGAATATGAGTTTGTAAATAAAGGCAACTTCAATGATGATGTCAATGCATATTTGAGAAATAATGTTAACAATAACAATAATTATGGTTTCGCATGTTATGCCGTAGGTACTGGTGGTGATTTGTCGCTCTACAAGAAAAATATTGAGACTGAGACCTACGAGCTCCATGTTAATGGTTATGGCGACAGCGAAGGTGGCTATGTGCTCCTTGCATCACCTGTGTACGCCAATCCGGCCAACACTGGTATGATTACTGACGACGGTTCCGATGAACAAAACCTCACGTATGACTTCTACTACTTCGACCAGTCGCAAGACCTTGAATGGATTAATTACAGAGCCCACAACTTCAACATCATTCCTGGTAAGGGTTACCTCTATGCCAGTAAGAATGGTGTCGATCTTACCTTCACGGGTATACCTTATAGCGGCAACGGCCAAATTACTTTGAAAAAGACTGAAAATGCCGAATTTGCAGGTTGGAACCTCGTGGGCAATCCGTTTGGCAATGCAGCCACAATTGACAAAGCCTACTACAAACTGAAAGAAGACGGTAGTGATGTAAATCCTGAAACTGAGAATTCAGCTATCGATGTTATGGAAGGTGTGTTCGTTGTCGCTGAAACCAATGGTGAGACCGTCACCTTCACAGAGCAAACGACTCCGAACAACGACAGCGAAATAGCACAAATGAACATTAATGTCAGCAAGAGCCGCGGCGAGTCCGTCGACCGCGCTATCGTCCGCTTCGACAATGGCAACCAGCTGCCCAAGTTCCAGCTCAACCCGAACCACACGAAGGTTTACATCCCGCAGGGCAATAACGAATACGCTATCGTCCGCAGCGATGCCCAAGGCGAGATGCCAGTCAACTTCAAGGCCCAGAGCAACGGTACCTACACCATCAGCATCGATGCCAAGAACGTGGAGATGAGCTACCTCCACCTTATTGATAATATGACCGGTGCCGACATCGACCTGCTCGCCACCCCGAGCTACACCTTCGAAGCCAACACCAACGACTACAGCAGCCGCTTCCGTATGGTGTTCAGCGCCAACAATGTGAACGACGACACGACCTCTGAGACCTTCGCTTTCTTCAACGGCAGCGAATGGAGCATCAGCAACATAGGCCGCGCCACCCTGCAAGTCGTCGACATGCTGGGCCGCATCGTCAGCAGCGAGTCGGTCAACGGCAACACCACTCTTAGCACTACCAACCTGAAGGACGGCGTGTATATGTTCCGCCTCGTCAACGGCGAGAACGTCAAAGTCCAGAAGGTCGTTGTGAAATAAATTATGACCCGCTTCGCGTCATTGCAAGCGAATCGCGGCATACCAGAAAAACAGACTGGATTGCTTCGTTCCTCGCAATGACGCAGAGCGACAACAGAACTGATAATAAGAATAAAACAACAAAATAAAATACGATGAAAAAGCTCTTATTAACAATCGCAATCATCCTCGGGACAGGTCTGATCTCGTTTGCCGACCCTAACGGCGGCGGCGTGTTCCAACGCGGCAACGAGCCTACTCGCCTCGGACGGGAAAACACTCCTCCCGCTCTTCCAACTCACGGAAAAGAAACTAACCAACCCGCGCCCCTCGGCACCGGTGTGATGGTGCTCACCGCCCTCGGCGCAGCCTATTTGGTAGGCAAGAAACGCAGGGAGGAACAAGAAGGGTGAACCTCTTCCAGCTCTTTAAGAACATCAGCCCCTTCGTAAAGCCTTACAAGTGGCTGGTGTTCGTCACCTTGATTTTGACCCTTGTCGGATCGTTGATGGCGCAGGTCAACGCCATCGTCCTTGATCGCACCGTCGATGCCATCAACGCCCTCATCGGTACTGACTTCAGCTGGAGTCAGGCAGCCCGTATTCTTACCATTATCTCTGTTGTGCTCCTCGGCAAGGAAATTATCTCTGCCATCATTACCTTTGCGCAAAACTATTATGGCGAGCGGATGCGTATCTTCGTCAGCCGCGACCTATCGCAGAGCGTTATCGAAAAAGTGCTGACCTTCCGTATGGCGTTTTTCAATACGGGCGACAACGCCACGGGCAAGCTGCAGGCTCGTATCGACCAGGGGGTCAGTAGCCTCTCGCGCACAGTACAGAACTTCTTCATCGACTTGCTGCCCCTGTTCACCAGCGCCCTTTTAGCCTTGATATTAATGTTTGCTGCCAACGTCTACGTGGGCTTGGTGGCTTTGGCCATCGTACCCGTCTACTTTTGGATCACCTACCGCCAAGCAAAACGCCTGAAAGGTTGGCGACGCGAGATGCGCTCGCATCTTGAGACCAAGAGTCAGGGAATAAAAAACATCATCGACTCCATCAATGTTATCAAAAGCTTCAACCGCGAGAAGATAGAAGGACAGAAACAACTTGATATTCAGAATCAGGTGACGGAGAACCAGATGAAAACCCGCAAAGTGGCGTTTTATTACAATGGTATCAAAAGCTTCGTCAAGCAGGTAGGCACCGTGTTGGTCATCATCCTGACGGCATACCTTGTATTAATAGACTACCCCGGGATGACGATAGGCAAAATCATGTACCATGTGATGCTCTTCAGCAACGTCATTGCTCCCATCACACAGCTGCAACGCATTTTTGACGACGTGAACGACGCGCTCATCTACGCTGAGGGTTTCTTCGGCATCATAGACGCAGAAAAGGAAGTGGAGCCTTCGGGGAGCTATAAGCCCGAAAAGATTCGCGGCAAGTTTGAGCTCAAGAACGTAGACTTCACTTATCCCAATGGCAACCAAGCCCTTTTTGATGTGAACATGACCATTGAGCCGAACAAGATAACGGCTTTGGTGGGTCTGTCGGGTGCGGGCAAGAGCACTATCGTGAACCTTTTAGACAAGTTCTACGAGCCGCAAGCCGGCACCATCACCCTTGACGGCATCGACCTGCGCGAATACGACACCAAGTTCCTGCGCGAGAACATCGGACTGGTGCTGCAAAAGAACCACATCTTTGACGGCACCATTGAGGAAAACATACTCTACGGCAATCCCAGCGCGACGCATGAAGAAGTGGTGGAAGCTGCCAAGAAGTCGTATATCTACGACCAAATCATGCAGCTCCCCAAGCAGTTTGAGAACAAAGCCTCCGACTTATCGGGCGGACAGCAACAGCGCATCGCCATCGCGCGAATGTTCCTCAAGAACCCGCCCATCATCTTCCTTGATGAGCCCACCGCCAGCCTCGATGCCATTGCCACCGAGCAAATCAAGAACAGCCTCGACGCCATCAAGAAAGACCGTACTGTTATCATCATCTCGCACAGCATCTCGCAGATCATCGACGCTGACTACATCTATGCCCTCCAACAAGGCCGCGTTGAAGAGGACGGCGACCCCGACAACATCTACAAGAAAGGTGGTATCTATAAGGATATCATCGACGCCTCTGCAAGAAGTCTGAATATTGAAAAGATTGCACGGACGATTGACGATGGAAAGGATTGAAGTTGTAACAGGGTTGTCTTATGAGGAAAATTGACACAAAACATGGTCTAACATTAGTCGCGATGCTTACGTCACTGCTCATCGCAAGTGGTTGCCATCGGGTGCCGAAATCTTCACAGGACAGGCTTGAATCGTTGCACCACCAGTGTGAGGTCACCCTCGATGACTTTGACTACGGCACACTTGACACACTGTCGTTGCGATATATGGAGGGTGCATCCCGCCATGGTGACAAACGACACCTTGCTTTTGCTCATTTTTACCGTGGTGCGACCTGCCTCTACACCAATCGACTTGATACGGCCATTGCCGAACTCCAGTTTTGCAAAGATTTCGCCAATCAAATCAATAATGATTCCATCATTGCATTGGCACTCAATAGTATAGGTATTTATGAGGCGACCGCCAACAACAACATGTACCTCGCCCAATGGTATTTCACCGAAAGCCTGAAACATGCCAAACAAAGTGATTATACCCGATTGGAATGTACTATCTATTGCAATCTATGCACTCTTGCCAATTTGCAAAACGACACTTCAATGATGGACTATGCCCGCGAAAGTTATGCGTTCGGCAGAAAGCATGATGATGCACATGTCGAGTTTCTTTCATCCTTGAATTTGAGTAGCATGTTTAGTTTGAAGGCGCAATACGACAGTGCTTTGTATTTTGCGAACAGGGCCATCGAAATCGGGGAGAAAAACGATTTGAACAAAATGCCCATTGCATACGTGTCATCCTCCGAAATCTTATTCATGCAGAGTAATTTTGATGAGTCCGAAAAATATGCCCAAAAGGCAATTGATTTGGCGGAAGATTGTAGTGATCAGATGGTGTTGGTCAATGCATACAACCAGAAGGCGCTCATTTGCCACCAGCGGGAAGCCTATCTCGAGTCAAATGAATGGCTCTCCAAAGCCTTGAGCCTGAGCGAGTCTCTTGATTTGGCGAAAGCACAAATCTATGAACTGATGGCCGATAACCATGAGGCATTGGGAAATACCGAAATGGCTCTGATTTACATGAAGTAATCAAAGACACTTGCCGAAACATCCAATGCTTCCGACCGTGAACGTATGAAACGTGAGCGCGACATGGCCTTCAGTATCATCGACCAAGAACGTCAATTGGAGTTCAATCGCCGCCAGTTGCATAGTCGTGGCTTGATTATCGGAGGATTGGTGGCACTTATGTTGCTCCTTGTCTATATCCTTTGGATGAGCATCCGCAACTTGCGTCAACGTAATGTCTTGTACAAGAACATTGTGCGTCAACACATGGAATCCATCGAACGAGAAAAGGCGTTGGGTTTACGCGTCAAGGAACTCGAAAGTCGGTCTATTCAAACCGAGACAAATCCTCCTATCGATACTGACAACAACGAGGGCGGCACGATGGATAACTCTCCCTCGGAGAAGTCGCGTCGCATTTACGACGAGGTTTGCCGCCTCATGGAAGAGGAGCGTATCTATACCGACCCACAACTCAACCGTGAGAACTTGGCTCAAAAAGTGGGCACCAATAAATCCTATCTTACCAATATCATCAGCGAGTGCTCTGGGGGGATGAACCTGTCGCAGTTCATCAACCAGTACCGTTTGCAAGAAGCCGTGCGCCTGCTGTCCGACAAACAGCATATCGACTATCCTCTAAAACAATTATCCGCCGATTTAGGTTTTGGATCGATTTCCACGTTTTATAAACTCTTCCAGGAAAAGGTGGGCATGTCGCCATCAGCTTACAGAAAGTCGTTTATCGAAGTGGTGAAATAGCCGCCAAAACTTTCCAAAAACAGCACATATCCTTCCAAAAATGGTATATTTTTTCCGAAAAAGGCAATTTGCTTTTTTCGCGAATATGATGCATACGGCAACCCTGTAAAAGTGGCAACCGATGTGACTGTCTATCAAAACGGGAATTGGGTCCCAAACTCTGGTCATTCAGCCAAGTATGACTTCTCGGTTGACATTGAAAATTGCGTCATTTGGCCGTTAGATGATGTGAATGAATACTACGATTCGTACAAGACGCTTCAAGAATATGTTTACGCGGACTATGGCGACTATCTGTATGAAACCACCAATGAGTTCTATTACAGCGATTGGAATCCTACTTCCATTAATGAAATCATGGTAGAGCCAAAAGAGCTTTCAGGCGAATTACGCTACTACGATGTGTTGGGTCGTCGTGTGGATGCCAATACACGAGGCCTCATCATAGTGCGTGACGCAAATGGCAATACTTACAAGCTCGTCAAGTAAGCGTTACCCTGGTTTTTCAGTATATTTTTTCGAAGAAAGCCACCCTATAACTCCAAAACCAATGGAGTAAATGGGCGGCTTTTTCATTGCCCGGAGATTGACTAAGCGAAGAGTTAGTGCTATTTTTTCACTATTTTGAAAAACCAATCCAAATATTTTCTATTTTAGCCGATTGTTTTTGAAGCGCGGATTACAAATCCGCCAGAACAACAATTAAACAGTTCAACGATCAACAATTAAACAATCAATAAATGAGCACCAACTTTGACCCACGCGCCAACTACGAGCAGACCAAGCAACAGGCCGGCTACGTTGATCGCAAGAAAGCCACCCAAGAAGACTATGACCGCATAGGCTTCATGTCGGGACTGGAAGTGCACCAGCAGATCAAGACGAAAGAGAAGCTGTTCTGCCGCTGTCCCGCCGGACAATTCAACAAGTTTGAAGACTACGACGCTGAGCTGATCCGTCACATGCGCCCCACCCTTTCGGAGCTGGGCGAATACGACGGCACCGCCTTGATGGAGTTTAAGACGAAGAAGGAAATCGTCTACCGCATCAAGAGCGGCACAGCCTGCACCTACGACATCGACGACACCCCACCGTTCCCCATCAACCGTGAGGCTTTGCACAATGCCATCGTGATTGCTTTACGTTCCAACCTGAACATCGTGGGCGAGGTACACATCACCCGTAAACAATACCTCGATGGTTCCATCCCTACAGGCTTCCAACGCACCGCCATCATCGGCGTGGAAGGCTTGCTCAAACTGCCGAAAAAAGACATCCGCTTGATTCAGTTGAGCATCGAGGAGGATGCCTGCCGCGAAATCAGCGACATCGGCCACCGTCGTATCTATCAAACCGACCGACTCGGAGTGCCGTTGATTGAAACCGTCACCTATCCCGACTGCAAGAATCCCGACGAGCTGCGAGAGACTTGCGAATACATCCGCTTCCTCGGACGCTCGACAGGATTGGTCCGCACGGGTATGGGTGCTGGACGTCAAGACGTCAACGTGAGCTGCACGGGAGGCACCCGTATCGAGCTGAAGGGTGTACAACACGCCAAGTGGATTCCCGAACTGTCGCACAACGAGTGCTTCCGCCAATGGTCGTTGGTGCAGCTGCAAGAGCGCCTCACCCGCGAAGTGGGTAAGGAAGGCTGGAAAGCGGAAGTGGCCGACGTGTCGTTCCCAACCGACTACATGCCCATCCTTGACAACAAAGCCAAAGGTGGTGCCATGAAGCTCATCAAGCTGCCAAAGTTCCGTGGTGTGCTTTCACACTTCACCCAACCTGGCAAAATGTTTGCCGACGAGATTGCCGACCGCCTGAAGGTCATCGCCTGCCTCGAACGCCCCAACATGCTGCACGACGAGATGCTGGAACCCGTGCTGACCCATGCCCAATGGCACAAACTCGGCAAGAGACTCCATGCCACCGACGAAGATGCCCTCATCCTCGTTTGGGGCCCCAAGGAAGACATGCCTACCGCCATCGAGACGGTGGAAGAGCGTTGCCTCATGGCTTTCGACGGCGTGCCGAAAGAAACCCGTAAAGCCATCTGCAACGGCATCACCATCTTCGAACGTGTGTTGCCTGGTGCCGACCGCATGTATCCCGACACCGACTCGGCTCCCATCCCGCTCGACCCCGCTTTCATCAAGGCCATGCGTGCAGAGCTTCCCACAGAAATCATCGACCGTTACTACAAACTCAAGGAGTGGAACGTGCCGGAAGACTGCTTCCGTTACATCTTTGCAAAGAACTGGTTCCCCATCATGGCCGAAATCGTCGAAAAACTCGACATTGACGGACGCACCATCGGCCGTTTTGTCGGCATGAGACTGAAGCACCTCTTGGGCAAGAACCCCAGTTCAAAATTCAACGAAGAGACCTTATACAAACTCTTCGCTTTCCTGAAGGAACAAGGTTTAGACTACCGTCTGGCTTGGAACATGGCTCCTTCGTTGGTCGAAGACGCTTCGCTGCCGATGGAGCAAGTGCTCGACAAGATGGGCTTTAAGCGTTTCGCCAAGGACGACCTGCTCACCAAGCTCGATAACCTCTGCGCTGGCTTTGCGCCGAAGAAGAAAAAGTGCAGCGACCTCGACCGCCAGAACTGGATTATGGGTCAGATGAAGGAAGCGATGGGTAACATCGAAATGAAAGAATTGGCTAACAACATCAAATAAAGAAGAACATGGCTGAAGATTTTTTCCAAGGATATTGGGGCGCCTCGCTTGAGGTGCTCAAGAAATACAACTGCCGCGTATGGAGTCAGGCCGAGTGCCAGACCACGGGTGGCCTCTTCAAAGGCACGATCCTGCCTCGCGCCGCCTTCCAGGACGACCAACATATCGTTATGAAGGTCAACACGGGCTACAACATCGGCGTCGACATCAGCACCATCACGGGCATGGTGGAGACCGACTACAAGAAAGCCAACTACCACATCCCGGAGAAGGAATTCCCTTACACCGAGGGACTTCCGCACGTAAAGCTACTCGGTACGGGTGGCACCATCGCCTCGCGTTTGGACTACCGCACCGGTGCCGTGATTCCCGCCTTCTCGCCCGGTGAGCTGTATGGCGCCGTGCCGGAGCTGGCCGACATCTGCAACCTCGACACCGAGAAGGTGTTTGCCGTGTTCTCCGAGAACATGTCGCCCAAAGAGTATATCGCTTTGGCCAAGAAGATTGGCGAGGAAATCCAAAACGGCATCGACGGCATCGTCATCGGCCACGGTACCGACACCTTGGCCCACACCGCCGCCGCTTTGACCTTCATGTGCCAAAACCTGCCCGTGCCGATTGTGCTGGTAGGTTCGCAGCGTTCGTCCGACCGTCCTTCTTCCGATGCTGCCCTCAACCTGATGCACGCTATGACGGCAGCAGGTCATGGTGATGTGGCTGAAGTGATGGTCTGCATGTTTGCCCCCACCTCCGATGAATACGGTTTCCTGCACCGTGGCACACGTGTGCGCAAGATGCACTCTTCGTACCGCAGCACCTTCCGTACCATCGGTGACACACCCGTCGCCACCGTAGACAGAAAGAACGGGGTGGTGCCAATCAAGGAAGTCTACAACCACCGCCGTAACGACCGCGACGTGAAAATCATCCCGACCTTCGACGACCGCGTGGCCATCCTTTACTACTATCCCGGCATGAAGCCAGATGTGCTTGACGCCTTGGTGGATAATGGCTACAAAGGCATCGTTTGGGACGGCACCGGATTGGGGCACGTCAACCGTGGCATGTTTGACGCCATCCAACGTGCTACCGACAAGGGTGTGCATCAATACATGACGGTACAGACCATTTGGGGCTATGCCCACATGTTCGTTTACGATACTGGACGCGACCTGATGAACCGTGGTATCATCCCGGCAGGCAACATGCTAGCCGAGACGGCCTACATCAAGTTGGGCTGGGCCTTGGGTCAGACACACGACCGCGAGGAAGTCAAAAACATCATGCTTACTCCCGTCAACAGCGAAATCACTCCCCGTGAGCCATACAACGGCTACCTTGTCTACCAAGGCGGTGTGCCCGAGGTGGAGGAGTTTATCCGAAAGGTGCATAAGTAATCACTGTCTTAGAGGGACGCCCAATCGAGCGTCCCTCTAAACTATTTGCTCCGCTATGCTCTTCAACTCCATCCAGTTCGCGATATTCCTTCCGATAGTGTTCCTGCTCTATTGGTTTGTCTTCGACCGCTTTATCAACAAATCGAAGCACCAACTGAGAATGCAGAACGCCTTCGTTGTTGTGGCGAGCTATGTTTTTTACGGCTGGTGGGATTGGCGATTTTTGCTATAGAAGTGGCAAATAGAATAAAGAAGGCCGTAGGTGGTAATCATAGTGAGTTGTTTGATTAAATATCGGATTATATTCCGAAAAAGTCATAACTTTTAAGGAATTCATTCCGAAAAAGTTATATCTTTGCAGCGCAAAATGAAATAAGATATGATCAAAAGAAGGCTTAAAGAAGTATTCAAGGACAAACTGTTTTCGGGCAAGGCATTGATACTGTTGGGCGCAAGGCAAGTGGGGAAAACAACACTCTTACAAGATTTGGTGGATGGGCAGACAAATTGCCTTTGGCTGAATGGCGACGAATTGGATGTCCAAAAAATGTTTGAGGACACCTCGGCGGACAGGCTGAAAGCGCAGTTTGGCAACAACAAAATCGTTGTCATCGACGAGGCGCAACGTATCAAGGACATTGGGCTGCGACTAAAACTGATTACCGACCAAATGAAAGACATTCAACTGATTGCCACAGGCAGTTCGGCTTTTGAACTGGCCAACGAGGTCAACGAGCCGCTGACAGGACGGAAATGGCAATATCAGATGTTTCCGTTGTCTTTTTCGGAAATGGTTCAGCATCACGGACTTATCAAGGAAAAGAGGCTCTTGCCCCAACGCCTCATCTATGGCTATTATCCCGAAGTGGTGACAAGCAACGGAAATGAGAAGCAGGTGCTGAAACAATTGACCGATGCCTACCTTTACAAGGACATTCTCGCGTGGGAAAACATCAAACATCCCGACAAACTGCTCACCTTGCTTCGGGCACTGGCCTATCAAGTCGGCTCGCAAGTGTCGTTCAATGAGTTGGGAAACACTTGCACATTGGATGCGAAAACGGTGGAAAAGTACATAATGCTTTTGGAACAATGTTTTGTCATCTTCCGCTTGCCATCGTTTGCCCGAAACTTGCGCAACGAATTGAAAATAAGCCGGAAAATCTATTTCTACGACAATGGTATCAGAAACGCTCTGATTGCCGATTTCACGCTTCCCGAGATGCGACAAGACATCGGGCAATTGTGGGAAAACTTTGTCATTTCAGAGCGAATGAAGCACTTGGAATACAACGAAATATGGGCAAACACTTATTTCTGGCGCACCAAACAGCAACAGGAAATTGACTATTTGGAGGAAGCCGATGGAAGAATCCATGCTTATGAAATCAAGTGGAATCCGAAAGCAAAGGCGAAACTGTCGGAAACGTTCAAAAAAGCCTATCCCAACACAGATTTTATAGTGATTAATCAAGATAATATCGCTGATTTGGTTTTGTGAGGAATTTCTTTTGTGAACCCCAAAAATTGTTATACCTTTGCACCGTGAATTCACTAATTGTACAATTAATTCGAATAAACCATGCAACCATCTCACATTGAACACATTGGAATCGCCGTCACAAGCTTGGACGAGTCCATTCCTTTCTTTGAAAAACTGCTTGGCACCAAGTGCTATGCCATTGAAGAAGTCGCTGACCAGAAAGTGAAGACCGCTTTCCTGCGTTGCGGCCAGACCAAAATCGAACTTTTGGAGCCCACGAGCCCTGAGAGCACCATCGCCGCCTTCATCGAGAAGAACAACGGTAAGGGCGGTATGCACCACATTGCTTTCGCCGTCGAGAACCTTGAAGGTCACCTCGAAGAGGCCAAGGAAGCCGGCATCCGTCTCATTGACCAAGCTCCCCGCAAAGGCGCCGAGGGTCTGAGCATTGCCTTCCTGCATCCCAAATCGACTTTCAGCGTACTGACCGAACTCTGCGAGAACAAGAACAAATAAAAAACATACACCATGTTAATCGAACAGAAAATACAAGAACTGCTGGAAAAGCGCAACGAAGCCCGTCTCGGTGGTGGCCAGAAGCGCATCGACTCCCAGCACGCGAAGGGCAAGATGACTGCCCGCGAACGTATCGCCCTCCTGCTCGACGAAGGCAGCTTCGAAGAGACTGACATGTTCGTGACCCATCGCACCGTCGATTTCGGTCTCGACAAGCAACAGTACCTCGGCGACGGCGTCGTCACCGGTCATGGCACCATCGACGGCCGCGTCGTCTACGTCTACGCTCAAGACTTCACCGTGTTTGGCGGTGCCTTGAGTGAGACCATGTCCCTCAAGATCTGCAAGGTGATGGACCAAGCCATGAAAGTTGGCGCTCCCGTCATCGGCATCTGCGACTCGGGCGGTGCCCGTATCCAGGAAGGCTCACGCTCCCTCGCCGGTTACGCTGAGATCTTCCAACGCAACATCAACGCTTCGGGTGTCATCCCGCAGATTTCGGCCATCTTCGGCCCATGCGCCGGCGGTGCCGTGTATTCGCCCGCACTGACCGACTTCATCATCATGACCAACACGAACAGCTACATGTTCCTCACGGGTCCGAAGGTGGTGAAGACCGTCATCGGTGAAGACGTTTCGACCGACGACCTCGGTGGTGCCCGCATCCACTCGCAGAAGTCGGGCGTGGCCCACTTCGCTGTCGAGAACGAAGAGGAAGGCCTCGGCCTCATCCGTCGCCTGCTCTCCTTCATCCCGCAAAACAACATGGAGAACGCCCCGCTCGTGGAGTGCAACGACCCCATCGACCGTATGGAAGACGCTCTGAACCAGATCATTCCCGACAACCCGAACAAGCCTTACAACGTGGCCGACATCATCACGGCCATCGTCGACAATGGCGACTTCCTCGAAATCCATAAGAACTACGCCAAGAACATCATCGTGGGCTTCGCCCGCTTCGATGGCATGTCTGTCGGTATCGTGGCCAACAATCCGGCTTTCTTCGCTGGTGTGTTGGACTGCGACGCCTCGCGTAAGGGCGCTCGTTTCGTCCGTTTCTGCGACGCCTTCAACATCCCGATCGTGACTTTGGTCGACGTTCCTGGCTTCCTGCCTGGCACGGGCCAAGAATATGCCGGCATCATCGTCCACGGCGCCAAGTTGCTGTATGCCTACGGCGAATCGACCGTGCCGAAGGTGACCGTCACGTTGCGTAAGTCCTACGGTGGTTCGCACCTCGTGATGGGCTGCAAGCAGCTCCGCAACGACGTCAACTACGCTTGGCCGTCGGCTGAAATCGCCGTGATGGGTGCCAGCGGTGCCGTTGAGGTGCTCGATGGCAAGAAGATCGCTGAGATCACCAATCCTGAGGAGCGCGCCGAGTTCGTTGCCCAGAAGGTGGATGAATACACCAAGAAGTTCGCCAACCCGTATGAGGCCGCCAAGTTCGGCTACATCGACGACGTGATCGAGCCGCGCAACACCCGTTTCCGTGTCATCCGTGCCTTGCGCACGCTTGAGACGAAGCGCCTCGCCAACCCCGAGAAGAAACATTCGAACATCCCGCTGTAACCGTAAATCCTTGAAACGATGAAACTGTTACAATTTACATTACTGTTGGCTCACGAAGACTGGGTCTACACCAAAGGCTGGATCGTCACCATCGCGGGATTTCTGATTGTCGTCATCGCCCTCTTCATCCTCTCAACCATTTTCAGTGGTGTGGCTGCCTATTTCAAGAAACAGGACACCAAGACAAACGAGGTGAAAGACGTAAAGCCCGTGGCTGTGAAGCCTGCTGTCAAAGTGGCCGAAGGCGGCGAGATTGCCCCGGAGGTGCTTACCGCCATCGGTATGGCCCTCTATCTCTCCACCAACCTCCACGACGAGGAGAGCAATGTGATCACCATTGAGAGAAGAGCAACTTCTTGGAACGATAAGAATTACGGAGTTAGACATTGGAAACGTTAAATTGTAGAAAAATGAAAAAATTCAAATTCACCATTAGTGGAAAACCATACGAGGTTGAAGTCCAGAACATTGAGGGCAATATCGCTACAGTCAATGTGAATGGCGCTGAATATCAAGTGGAAATGGAAGAGCAAGCCGCTCCGGTCGTAGCTCCTGTGGCACGTCCTGCTGCCAAGCCTGCCTCGAGTGCTCCGGCTCAGACTGCAGCCCCGAAACCAGCCGCCACCGGTGGCGCAGGCTATAAGATGGCTGCTCCGCTTCCCGGAACCATCATGCAAATCTTCGTCAAGCAAGGCGACGCCGTCAAGAAGGGCGACAAACTGCTTATGTACGAAGCCATGAAGATGGAAAACAACCTGCTGGCCGAGGCTGACGGTACCATCACCGCCATCAACTGCCGTCAGGGCGACAATGTGCTTCAAGGTGATACTTTAATCGTAATCGGATAAGGTCATGTTAGGCAAGAAAAGTATTTACAGAAAGCCTGCGGTCATTATCGGCTCGTTGGTGCTCCTGATGCTGCTGAACCTCGTGGTGGTCAACAACCCGATGTTCGCCACCAAAGTCGCCGACCTTGGAAAGACTGAGCAAGTGAGCGAAATGACCGCAGAAGAAAGCAACGCGCAATTGGCGGAAATCGCTGATGCCATCGTTGCTGAAAAGACTGCCGAACTGGGACAACAGATTGAAAACCTCAACCAGCGCGTGACCACGCTGGAGAGCAAAAACGCCAAAGCCCATGTGGCTGCGAAAGAAGAAGTCAAGGAGATGTCGACGAAAGACCGTCTGAGCGAAGGTATGCGCAATTTCTGGATACTCACGGGTTTCCGCAACTGCAAGCTCGGCAACATCATCATGATTTTGGTGGGTATCCTCTTCATCTTCCTGGCCATCCGCTTCGAGTTTGAACCTATGCTGCTCATCCCCATCGGCACGGGTATCATCGTGGGAAACATCCCCTTCTTCCAAGGCTTCGGTGTCAGCTTTGCCGATGCTATGGCCAATCTACAAGCCATGGATCCGGCAACACTCAGTTTCGATTTGGACACGGCCAAAGCCTTGCTGGTAGCCGTCTTTGGCGATAACCCAGGCGACAAGCACATGGTGCTTAGTGAAGCCATCAAGCAAGTTGAGCATCTTAACATGACGGACTATGGCCTGAGCAACAACGATATTGAAGGCGTTAAAGGCATGTTGACCGGCGTGTTCCAAAGCGGCGAGCTGAACCTCCAGACGGGTCTTTACCAAAAGGGCAGCGTGTTGAACTACCTCTACTTCGGTGTGACCTCAGGTGTCTATCCTCCGTTGATTTTCTTGGGCATCGGCGCTATGACCGACTTCTCGTCGCTCATCGCCAACCCGAAACTGATGATTCTCGGAGCCGCCGCCCAGTTGGGTGTGTTCATCACCTTCATCGGTGCCTTGTATCTCGGCTTCAACCTGCGTGAGGCTGGTGCTATCGGTATCATCGGTGGTGCCGACGGTCCTACCGCCATCTTCCTGTCTTCACGTCTGGCCAACGGCATGAACGGCACGCGCAACCTCATCGGCCCCATCGCCATTGCAGCTTATTCCTACATGGCTTTGGTACCCGTGATCCAGCCGCCTATCATCCGTCTGCTGACCACTAAGGAGGAACGCCTCATCAAGATGAAAGCCCCGCGCATGGTGAACAAGACCGAAAAGATTATGTTCCCCATCGTCGGCCTCATCCTGACCACCTTCATCAGCCCCACCGCTCTGCCGCTGTTGGGTATGCTGTTCTTCGGTAATATCATCAAGGAGTCGGGTGTCGTGAAGCGTTTGCAGAACACCGCCTCCAATCCTCTGATTGATATCGTCACCATCATCCTGGGTCTCACGGTGGGTGCCTCCACTCAGGCCTCCGTGTTCCTGACTTCAAGCTCCATCAAGATTTTCGCTCTCGGTGCCGCTTCGTTCTGTGTGGCCACCGCTGGCGGTCTGCTGGGTGCCAAGTTGATGAACCTCTTCCTGAAGGAGAAAATCAACCCGATGATTGGTGCCGCTGGTGTGTCGGCTGTGCCGGATAGTGCCCGCGTCGTCGAAGTTGAGGGTCAGAAATACGACCCGTCGAACCACCTGCTCATGCACGCTATGGCCCCCAACGTCTCTGGCGTTATCGGCTCGGCTGTTGCAGCTGGTGTGATGATGTCGTTCCTGATGATGTAATTTTACACCTTTATTAATATGAGAACCGCCCCCGAAATTCGGGGCGGTTTTTTTGCATTTCACGTTTCACATTTCACGTTTTGGTTTTTCTGAAACGCTGTTCCTTCTTCTTGCAGCCTTCTACGGATAGCGGCTCGATGCAGCCGAGCAGGCGCCAGTTGTAAAGCACATTGCGAAGCGGGGTAGAGACGCCGTTAGCCACCAGAACACGTTGCAAATCCTCGCGGTTGAACTCGTCGGGCATCTGGCTGAACACGTCTTCCCAGCGGTTCGCATTGCTGCCGGTGCCGCAGATCTCGAACCGGAGCAGGTGCTGCGTCAGCATCTGGTTGGCCACCCAGCGGGCAAAGGCTATCGTGCGGCGTCGGTTCACGGGGCAGTCCTTCTCGCCGTAGAGGAACCAGGCCAGCATGCCGGCACGGAAGCCCACCACGGCCGAACGGCGGCAAAACACGTCGCGGGTGCGGTCGTTGGTACGAACGGCCTCTTCCTGTTGCTCGCTGAGCCACTTCTTCAGGTCGCGGTTGAGGAATGTGAGGTCCATCACGTGGTCGGGTTGCACGGTGTTGTCCACCAGGCTCACCTTATCCAGCCGATCCAGCTGACGCTTCACCTCTTCCATGTCCTTCTCCTTCAGCTCGCCCCACACGGGCATCGGCTTGCCGAACTGGTCGGGAAGCATCACGAAGCACACACGGCTCACCAATCCATCTTCCACGTCGGGATAGAAACGGCGCATCGCCTTGGGGGTGCCGCTGAAGAGGGTGTTGTAGTAAGCGGTCACCATCCCGCTGAACGACTCGGCAGAGGCGTAGTCCTGTCCGTAAAGCCCGTTGTCGAAAGCCACACGCAGCAGGTCGCCATAGGAAGAGAATCCCCTCTTGAACGCTTTGGTGACCGTGTCAATCTCTTCGGCAAGGGCAAACAGGTGGAGCCCACGGGCGTTGTCCAGTCGCTGCAGCAGCTTGGTGATGCTGATGGTGGCGGGCACGTAGCGGATGATGCCCTTGGGTTTTTGGCCAAGCAGCTCCTGGCGGTTTTCGGGCGTCAGCTTCACGTTGGTCACCTTCAGCTCGGCCAACTTTTCGGCGTATTCCTGCTCCTTTTGTCGTTCCTCCGCGTCGCGGTTGAGCACAGGCGCCATGAGGGTTTCGGCGATACGGGTCATGAAGCTCTTGCCGCTGGCTTGGGGAGCCTCAAGGGAGACCTGGAACGAGGGCGAGTGCATGCGTCCGTCGAGGTAGCGGGCACGGAGCTTCGAGCCCAAGGTGCCGAGAAGAGGCAGCTGGCAGAGGATGCTGGCGGCGACGAAGTCGGGAGGGGCGGTGCTGGCGATTTGCCTGATCAGAGGAGGCAGGGGGAAGTTGAGCGTTGTGAGTTGGGAGTCGCTAGTTGGGAGTTCATCTTCTTCGTCGTTATAGCTTTCCTTTTCCAGCATCAGTTTGTCGAGCACGGGTTGCAGGTCGCGCGGGCGGCCTGTCCTGTCGGCTTTGCAGGCGGAATGGATGATGGTCTTCATCTCCTCTTCGCTCAGTCCGTAGCGGGGCATCACGGCCAGCAGGGTCTGTTCGTCGTAGTCGGTGATATGGCGGAGTCTGAGCGCCAGCGCATGGAGGCGGTCGTTGCGCTCACCCTTGGAAGGCTCGCCACCGGTTTGGATGAGCCATTCGCGGGCGATGTCGGCGAGAGGGAGGCCCTTAAAGAGAAGGCTTTGGTCGGGTTCAAAGAACTTGTTGTCGCTTTGCGCAGCGTCGCTATGCGTCGTTGCGAGCGTAGTGCGGCAATCTAGAGAATCGCCCTCATTAGTGGATTGCTTCGTTCCTCGCAATGACGCGAAGCGGTCCAAAGGTTCGTCATCAAACAAAGCCGGATCTATGAAGTAGATATACTCCCTCGGCACCACATAACTCGCCCTTGCCAAATCCTTGCAGGCAGGGTCGCACTCCCAGCCGATCTGCCCGCTCATCCACATTTGGGCTTCAGCAATACTGGCAAACTCCGGTCGCATGGCAAACACCAGGCGCAGCCCGTGGCGCGAAGGCGTCATTCCGGCATAAAGGATACCCAATTCCTTGATACGCGGCGCCACATTCACCTCATAAAACCCACGCGGGTTCTCTATGTTGTCGCCATCATAGATACTAACCCCGCTGGGCTCGGCCAATGCGTTCTTGCGCGCACCGGCAAAATAAGCCTGGAAGGTGATGATGGGCAGCTGTTTCTTCAGCAGTCCCTGCTTGTTGTGGTCGGTTTCGGCGGCAACCGCCTCGCAGAGGTCGCGCACCACGGGTGATGCGCTGACCTCGTTGAACTTATCCTGTGTGCAGCGTTCGCCACGTTGGGCCTTCACGCTGCTGAACATGCTGAACTTACTCATGCCACCTGTCTTTTAGAGGGGTTAAGCGAGAGGAAATCGACCACTTTCTGCAGCTCTTCGAGCAGCTGGGGGCCTACCGCATACTCCTCTTTGGAGAAGTGGAAGGTGAGGGTGAAGTCGCCGTCGGGACGGCGCACCAGTCGGGCGTGGGGTGTGCGCATCACCTCGGTGCTGCGCGGTCCGCGCGGACGGTTCTGGTTGAAGGATACCTGGTGCTTCTGCTTGTTGACGAAGAGCTTGCCGTTAAGCACGTGTTGGTCGTAGTTGTTCTGACTCTGCAGGTTGACCATCATGTCGGTCAGGATGTGGATGTTGTACGATTTCATGGATGAAGATTTTAAGATTTCAGATTTCAAGATTTCAAGATTTCAAGATTTCAAGATTTCAGATTTCAGATTTCAGATTTCAAGATTTAAGATTTTAAGATTTCAGATTTCAGGATTTGAGATTTGTTTCCATTTGTTGCGGTAGTTCGCGTCGCTGCGTAGCAGACCTTCGTGGCGTTGTCGCATTTTGTGTATGGCCTGTCGCGTGCAGTTGAGCAGTTCGGCCATCTCAACCTGCGAGATGGGGAGGGCTGCTGCCAGCAGGGTGCGTGCGTCGCTCAGTCGTCGCTCACGGCCTCCGTGGCGCAGCTCCTCCATCGTCACGCCCAGCAGGTCGATCATGCGCTTCAAAGGGTTCGACGCACCATACTGCTTGTGGGGTTCGATTCCCTTCTGGGCTTCCCAGCCCTCGTGGGTGTTGTCGGTGTCGGTCTGGTTCATACAGGGTTGATTTTGTCGATGTAGATGGTGGTGGCCTGCATCGCCTCGCCGGTCTGTTGCGAGTTCCATTCGCGGACTACCATGCTGCAGTTCACGTGGTAGAAGTAGTTGGTGTTGAACTGCGGGCAGTTCACGGCCCGTTCGCCGGTAATCTCGCCGAGGAAGGTGTCGGAGCCGTTGGTGAGCTTCAGGCTGACGCTGTTGATGACTTTCTTCTCGCCGGTCTTCTTGTCGGTGTACTCGCGCGTGGCGAGCGGGTTCTGCTGGATGATTCTAACTAATGCTTCCATTTTGTTTAATTGTTTGAATGGTTTGTTGTGGGCACTTCCTTGGGTTTTTTTCCTTGTATCTATTGTTCTATTGTTCTGTTATTCAGTTGTTCTATCGCCGCTTCGCGTCATTGCGAGGCACGAAGCAATCCAGAAATAAACTCTACTCCCGCTGCAGTCCAAACGAGATAAGGTCTTTGTTTCTTCAGGCCGCCCAGACCATAATAGTGGAAATTGCGGTCCTGAGCCAAGCCTTGACCGGCATATTGCTGGCAGACCTTATAGCGGCTTCCGTTCCAGAAAATGACGCCAGCACTAACCAGCATCTGGTTCATCTCCTTCACTTCGAGTTCGAGCGTCTTGGCGACCTCGGTGGCTGAGAAGCAGCCGTCGGCGATTCGGTTCTCTTGTGCGATGGTCTTCTGCATGATGTTCTCTGCGACTTTGATGATTTGCGTTTCCGAAAGTGCCTCCCCCGTGCGCGAATCCTTAGTAGGAATATACCCGCCCGTGCGGCGGATCTGGGGCAGCACCTCGGAGGTCACCCAGCGTTTGAAGGCTTTGGCTGAGGGGAGCTTGGAGGAGAGGATGAGGCTGTAGAGGCCGCTCTCGTTGATGACGACCATCTGCTGGGTTCCGCCAAGGGTGTCGCGTTTTGCTACCCCCTTGTCTTCCTCGTCCACGTGGTCTTGAAGTGCCTCGCGGGTGTTTCTGTAGCCCAATGCTTTAGCCACGTCTTTTCCGACGAACATCGGTTCGCCGTTTTCGCCCACCATCGTGCGGATGGTGCCGAAGGCTTTGTTGTTGAAAGATTGGATTGAGTTGTTCATTTCCTTTGTAGTTTTATGGTTGTCCGTAAAATTCTCTGCAAATAAAAACTCCGATTATCCGACTGCAAAACAAAAAAAATGACGCTTGAGTCAATCGGATGACCCAAGCATCACAATGTTTTGTTTTTCAATAAGAAAACTGCCCGAAAAAAAATTCATCCGACTGAAAATGGGGTGTCCAATCGGACGGCTCAATCGGATGATGCCTATTTTGGGACTATTATTTGACGTATTCCATCAGCCAGTCATAATAGGGCTGTTTCTTGCCGTAGCCCATATATTTTGCCAACGAGGCGACAGCTATCTCGCTGATGCCCAGTTCGGGAGCCAGCGCGTTATAACTGCTTTTCAGCACCCCAGCGTCTATCAAAGCACCCACCAAGGCACACTTCACCTGTGTCCGTTTCCCAGGATCGGTCCAATCTTTAGCAATCTCCGTCCCGTATTCCGAAGCCATCAAGTCCTCCATTAACTTTTCCCTCCAATTTGTGGTGTACTTCGTCTTGTCTTTGGAGCAAGCATCAAACCAAGACTGGCAAAGCATCACGGAGATGTTTTTCTGGGGAGCGAAGCTATTGGGGGATTCCTCGAATTGTTCTTCCTCTTCAATTGGTTCTTCAACTACATCTTCAGTTACCCTTGTCTCTTGTGGTTTGGTATCATTCACCAACGTCTGAAACGTAGGATTCTCAATGGTGCAACCGATATTGGCGATGCCCCAGACATTTATAACATTCTGTTCTTTCTCCTTGTCGGTCATAGATTACTCCTCCTTCAACAGGCTATAAGTTCTATTCTTGTTGGCACCGTGAGCTACAACAAATCCCAATGCTATTAGTCGTGTAAGATAATTCTTAGTACTCGATATTTGCAAATCAATCAATTGGGCAACAGTATTTGATGTTGACCGAGGATGAGTTTCCAAATACATAACAATATCGGCCAATTTGTCGATAACACTATCATTTATCGCTAATTTATCGCCAATTTTGGTATTTATCGCCAATTTATCGCCATTTTCAGCATTTATCGGCACTTTATCGGCACTTTTCGCGCTCATTATCGCCATTTTATCGGCAATCATCCGTTTTATCGCCAATTTATCGGCACCCTTACCGTTCATTTCAACATTGTCGTTCACTTCCTCTTCAGGGAACGTCAGTTCCTCAGGATTGTCGTACAGTTCCAGCATAGCCTTCACATCCTGATCGTGGCCACCGTTGGGCAATGTGACAATCACGCGATCTACGCCCACTTCCTCGCTGATGGTTGCAGGGGTATGATAGACGTGGTTCCAGACATTGAAGATGCTGTTTAGTCCGCTACCGGCACGTTCCCCATAGTTTATCAGCGAAAAAATCTTCAGTATCACACCGTTTCTTGGATCTGATATACCACCCTCAATAGCCTCCTTCTTCGCCACACGCATACTTCCAGGATTGGCAAAAGTAAAACCATCTCGGTTCTTGCTGATTACCAGCCCTCTGCGTCCATAAAAATCGGCATGAGCACAGGCGTTTGTCACGGCCTCGCGCAAAATCTTGTGCACAGGTGTATCGTCCACACGCTGCACACCTCTCAGTACAAACGGCACTTTCAGGTCTGTAGTCAGCTTCGGCACAACCTTATACACGAAGTCAAAGATGTTGCCGCTCCATTCGCCCGATGACGACACGATACGGTCTGTCCAGCGAGTTGTGGCCATCTGACGGTTCTCCTGATAGTCAAGGAAATACTGAGGGAACTCATGCAGTATTTCATATTCATAGCCAAACATCAGCAATCCTGCCGCCGTTGGATGATAGATGCCGTCATCGCCTACCGCCATTGCACCAATGCGACGCAAGAAAATCTCGTCTTCCAAGCGGTTCCATGTGTGGTTGGGATGAGTAAGACGGAACACTTGGCGATAACTGCTGATGGTCTCCTCGCAGAATACCGTCATATCCATCTGCTTCAATACTTTTGCGTCTTGAGTGGAAAGAGCTGCGTCACGAAACATGGCCGACACCTCTTCAAGCGAACACAGATAATCGCCCTCGTCATTGCGACGATAGGTGCCATTGCGAGGGTCTAAGCCTTTATAGACAGGTCTCGAGGTTCGCTCAGCACGAGGCACTTCCAGAACAATAATGTCCTTGCCGTCCACACTTTCTATTCGCACCCTGTGTTCCGTCATCAGGTTCACGCTAACCTTCTGGCGGTTATTCACCAAATTCCAGAAGTCCTTCTTCATCTTCTCAGCGTCCTTCAGGCCCGCAACATAGAGTGAATGGTCATCGCGTTCTTTCACACCAAGCAGAATACATCCACCGTCGGTGTTGGCAAATGCCGAATAACTGTCCCAAAGCGTGTTGGGCAGTCCTCCTTGAGCGGCTTTCGCCTCCAGCTGATTGTCCTCATGATAGTCGTCGATTTTACTGATATCAAATGGTTTATCCTTCATAGCAATTCAATTAAACGTTCGCAATCCCCTCTTTATTGTTTTTCAATGAAGGTTGTCCTTCTATAGTGCCGTGAAGCATCTTGAATTCAGGATTCTTTATCTCACAGCCAATGTTGGCCGTGCTGCCCGCTTGAGGGTAGATGTTGTTTTGAGTTATCGCCCTTCTTTCCCTTCCTTCGATCCATGCGTCGAGGTCCTCGAAGTCGTTGCATCGTCCCATTTTGTCCAAAAGTTGGCTTATCCCGACCGCCTTGCTCCGCTCGTGATTGAACATCTTCTTGGTCTCTTTCAGCAGTCGCTTCACGAAGTCGTCTTCTGTTTTCACTGTTTTCAGGTCCTCAATCGTCCTGTCTTTCTCCAATAGTTGATTTTTCAGGTCATTGATTTCCTGTTTAAGCGAAGCAATTTCCTCCTGAAACGACACCAGTTCCCAGTAGCCTTTCATGCCTTCGGTTTGGCGGAAATGCTCCTTGTCTCTCTGTATAGTGCTTCGTATGGTTGCTTCCTTGTCGCTGTTCTCCTTGAATTCAGCAAGCTGTATCACACGAGGGTAGATGTCGACCAATCGCCCCCTACCGCCTAAATCCTCCAAAGCTTTTATTATAGCCTCCTTTTGTGTCATAAATTAAGCAAAATCCAGTTCTTGAAAGCGCAAAAATACAAAAAACAGCATCATGGCATCAATGGAGCATCATAAAAGTAGAATATTCGTCCAACAAGCCTAAAAGTCGTTCAATAGAATTGTTGAACTTCTTAGTGCGAAAACTTGTTGTACCAATTGACCAGATATATGAGCTGTAGGACAACCCGTCATCTTGTTTCTTTGCCATATGACTTTCAATTAATAGTTTTTTACCAATACTTCAATCGTTCCAGAATCCTTGCCCTCCACTTGGTAGTTGGAGTTGCTGTAGTCCATGTTGACACCCACTACTTGCAAGTTTCGCTGCTCTATCCAGTCGATAAGTAGCTGATTTTTTCTGCCTTTATGTTCTAACATGTTAGAGAGTACGAACTTGATACTGTGAGCATTCAATTTGTCCAAGAATCTGAGTAAATCGCTTTCATCTCGCTCCGTCCATCCACCGCCTTCATTATATGTGGCAGTACTGATGAGGTAAGGTGGGTCTAAATAGACCAGACTATGGTTATCAAGTTGGCTAATGTCAAATCTTCGAAAATCCTCTTTCATTATCTGTGGTTTCTGCGCTTTCAATTTTTCAACAAACACCTCTAACTTACGCCTTATTACATCGTTGAAGTCTCGCTTTCCGACAGGCAGATTATACTCACCTCGGTCATTGAAACGCATTTGGTTATTGAAACCGAAAACCACCAAAGCATAAAGCATAATGTAGTGTTGGTTGTTTCGGGGAGAGCGATTGTAATCTTGCCGTAATCTTAGGAAAGGCTCTTTGTTATAGCGCGACACTCCTTTCATAGGGTTGCCGCCATAAAAAGCGAAATCATGATCCTTTGTTTTTGAAAACCCATAGTAGTCAACCAACTCATCCATTCGCTTCAAAATGGTATCAATATTTAACCTCAGAAACATTTTCAGCAATCCGATTAACTCCCTATTACTGTCATTGTAGACATAAGTGTTGGCCAGTGTATTGATGCCCACATTGCACCCACCACAAAACAAGTCCACAAACGTGCCGATGTGTTGAGGAAACTCGGGCAACAGCTGGTCGAGAATACGCGCTTTCCCGCCAATATAATTCAAGGGTGATACCGTAAACAAAGCATTTATTTCTGAACGACGCATAGGAATAGTCTTTCTTGATTTCCAACATTTTCTCCTCTGCCAGCCGAGAAAGGCTTAAAGTCTGTGGTGAACACCTTCACCTCTCCTTTCTGACCCAGTATACGCATTATCTCCTCATCGCTAATCTTGGCATTGCTGCGAATCTGCAATTTCTGACCATTGTTGTTATAGGACAGGAGTATGTATCGGCAGCGAAGTTTCAATACCAGATCTTCCAGCGACTTGTTTGCAGTCACCTTGCAGTATTCGCTTTTCATTGTAGAACGATCCATCTTCCTACCCATACCCATAATTACCGGCTTCTCCCATCGCGCCACATTCTCCAATAGATGATAGGCATCACAATAGTTACGGGAATTGTAGGGCGGGTCGAGATAGGCTAAGTCGCATCCTATATTTTCTGCAAGCAGATTGACATCCTGGTTAAAACAACGGTTTTCGGCATTTAATTCATAATCTAGTTTTGGCATCCTTAATTCGAAAACGTTGTTAAAAACCGCGTTTCTGATGTAAGAATCATAATGTCCGTAGGTGTTGGAGATTCTGTCCATCGCGTATGTCATCGATGTGATAATAACAGCACGTTCCCTGTCATTTACCTCGCCTGCAACATACCTCTGCTCAATATCATCTCTGATGAAACCAATTCTGCGACACACATCGGAACTGAAATAGGTGTCACGGAAATTCTGATACATATAATTGTCTTCAGTGGAAGTATCTGCTTTGTTATAATACTCCATCAGTTCCGTCAGCAATTGCGTGTTAACAGTCTGTGGCGAAAACCAACAAAGTGCAGCCAAATAGTTGCAATACATCATATCATTGACCAGCAACTGCTTATCACGGAAAGCATAAGAAACCGACCCGGTACCTGAGAATGCATCCAGTACAGAAGCCACGTTGGCACACTCTTCATTTACTACTTGGCGGATAAAAGGCAGCAGTTTGAATTTGTTGCCAAGGTATCTGCGGCTATTGATTTCAAAAGTTTGTATCATTATCGATGCTTGGTGTTTGGAGCGTTTCGCTATCCAAGCATCAAAAAAAAGAATCCGTGAACTTTTTGTCTATTGCTGAGGTTCTGGACTACCTACACTACGAACAAGAAAGCCCACGGATATTACCGTGAGCGTTTCGCCTTCTTGCGTAGTGAAGTTGAAATTGTCCAGATTTCAGCAATACTTGAAAAGCAAAAACGCTAATTAATTATATGTATTTCTTACTATTTTCTCTATACCCTTGTTGTTTAATTCAGTGTCTTTATTTTCTATTTCGGCGACAAAAACATAAAAAAGCCACCAATATGGCGGCTTTTTGTTGTAGTATCAATTCGTCTTTAACGAAATATTCCTTTTTATTCTCAGCACCTTTATCGGTTTGCATGAAACACTCTTTCATGAAATCCACCGTGAAACCTTGATAAACGGTGCCTGCCTCCTTTTCACGCACCCCAGCCCTCTCCTTAGTGCAGCTGCTCAGCACAAAGGCCAGCATCACCGCCACGAGGGCAGACACAAAAAAGCCACCGCGTGGGGCATGAGCCCTATGCGATGGCGAAGATGTTGATTTGCAAAAACTTAAAAAATGACTTCTACCCCCCCCCGTTAAGACGCTGAATTTCAGCGAATTAGCTGAATACAAGCGGATTAGGGTCGTATAGAAATCTAAGTGTTTCATTCTTTGAAAAAGATTAGCCTGCAAAGATAGAGAGGTTTTTTCAGAAAACAAATAAAAGTTTGTTTGAATCCCAAGAATTCGGCCACTACTGGGTTCTTTATATACTCCAGTTTGTCTTGCAAGGAAGTCGTCAGCTGTTTCATCTCGCCATGAACCGCTTCTTTGTTCTGCGACTGCAAAAGACGATGGTAATACTGACTGCTCACATTGCGCTGCAAGGTGCGAGTGCCCCACATTTCGCGGGCGGCTTCCTGTTCGTACCAATCGGCTATGGCCATAGCCCTCTCGTCGAGTTGGCGCGTGCGGCGGCTGCGCAGCAGCCAGCGGATAGTTTCAAACAGTCTGTTCATAGGCACAAATTAGTTTTAAGGTAATTATTCCCGATATTTCCTCTCCCCCTTGCGGTTTCAGATTTTCTGTCTATCTTTGCAGCAGCAAAACACAACGTTATGACAACAGCAGCAAAGCGAGTCTTATCTACTCCGATGGCCCCATATATGGGACTGATGCGCGAGATGAAAGTCAACGACATGTACTTCGTCATCGAGTTCCTTAAGGAAGCTATCCGCGAGGCGGAAGAGGCCAAACGTAAGGAGGAAGACGAATTCCTGTCACAAAAAATGGCGGAAATCAATGTGTCTCCCGAAACCCACGAACTCGTTGAGTGGCTAAGGCTGACCCCCGACGAGGCTACTGACGAACGTACACGATATATCCTTGGCGAAAGGATTTTCTGTTGAACTACTTCCAGAACAACTGACCCGACTGCCTGTAAGGCTTTCATGATATTTCCCACCACCTTTTTCATGGCTCCAAAGAGTTAAAGTGAATTTTGCAAATATTCATTATTTTTCCCGAACTTGAAATCGCAATGCAACTTCAAGTTGCCCTCAAAAACGTGAAACGTGAAACGTCAAATGCATCGTTTTTTCGCGGCGGGTATAGGG
>R22__coassemble_361_pt1 | contig 31411 bp, 26 predicted proteins | sample R22__metabat2_low_PE_022 | metagenome-assembled genome bin R22 | reverse complement strand
TTTTCTTTTACCATTTTTGTTGACTTTTGTGTCAACTTTTTTCCGCGCAAGACAAAGTGATATGGCTGATTTTATCGTGTTGTGTCTCGATTAAATAATGTATCGCTGCGCCAGCTGCCACAATGCCTTTCGGGAAATCGTCAACACCAAAACCTTTCAGCGAAACCGTGTTGAAATGCTTGTTGAGCACCTCGTTGGCGTAGTCGTTGGTGAAGACCCAGTCGTCGAAGACAGTGAGGTAGTATTTCCCGCTGAACAGGTCGATGAACTCCTTGCGTTTGTTGCGCTGCACCAACACTTCAGACGGGTTGAAACTCTGCAACAGTTTGTCGATATAATCGTTGCTGCCCTGTGTCAGATAGAACTCGCCCGTCGAGACATCCAGGAAGGCAATGCCCGAAGTCTCTTTCTCAAGATGCACCGAAGCGAGGAAGTTATTCTCTTTCTGTTCCAGCACATTGTCGTTGTAGGTCACGCCAGGGGTGACCAGTTCCACCACACCGCGTTTCACCAGCTTTTTGGCCAGTTTGGGGTCTTCCAGTTGCTCGCAGACCGCCACTTTCAGCCCGGCACGCACCAGCTTGGGCAGATAAGAATCCAAAGCGTGGTGCGGGAAACCGGCCAATTCAATCGAATCGGCATTGGCACTCGAACGCTTGGTCAGGACAATGCCCAGGATTTTGGATGATTTCACAGCATCTTCACCATAGGTCTCATAAAAGTCGCCCACGCGGAAGAGCAGCATGGCGTCGGGGTATTTCGCCTTGAAGGAGAAATACTGCTTCATCAAAGGGGTTTCGGTTGCTTTTTCTGCCATAAAAGTGCGGTTTGGAGGGTACAAAATTACGAAAAATTCCTTTATTTTGCCGACAAATTAGAAATCATGCGTAAACTGAGCACAGATGAATTGAACCGCATAAGCAAGGAAGAGTATGAAAGGGTCGAAAAGACACCTATTATAATAATATTAGACAATATCCGCTCGTTGAGCAACGTGGGTGCCTTTTTCCGTACTGCCGATGCTTTCCGCATCGAGGCCTTGTATCTGTGTGGCATCACGGCTTGTCCGCCTCATCGTGAAATCCACAAGACCGCCTTGGGAGCCGACGAGACCGTGAGATGGCGTTACTTTGAGACCACTGAGGCGGCCTGCCAAGCATTGAAAGCCGAAAAATACAGGATTTTCGCCGTTGAGCAAGTTGAAGGCAGCGTTCCTTTGCAGGCGTTTGAATTTGTTCCGCATACCGCCTATGTGATGGGCAACGAGGTGGAAGGTGTCAGCGAAGAGGCCTTGCCTTATTGCGATGGTGCCGTTGAATTGCCCCAAGAAGGCACAAAACACTCGCTTAACGTGTCGGTTTGCGCAGGTATCGTCATGTGGGAAGCCTTTAAGCACCTACGAATAGCACAACAATGAGCCGAAAAAATGTCTGTTTGTAGAAAAAATATGAAAAAAAAGAGAAAAAAAACGCTTTTTTGCGTTGACAATCAAAATATTTCCTATTTTTGTCCGCTAAATAGAAGTCGAATAAAAAACGATGGCTTAAAGGCTTGTAATTGTAATTAAATAAAAATCAACTAATTAAAATAATCTACTAAACCTAAACATTATCATTATGAAGAAAAATTTGACGTTTGCAAAGCTCGTGATGTTCGTCATCATGGCTGTCCTTCCGTTGAGCATGATGGCTCAGGAAAAGGAAGGCAAAAAGAAATCAAGACCAGCTGAGAAGTATTGGTACATCCAGGCTGACGGAGGTCTCTCCATCAACCACGGTGACTTGGCCAACTATCGTGGCTGGGTGTTCAATGATTTCAACCATTACAAGCAAGTTGCTCTGAAGAATTGGAATGCCCATCTTGGCTTTGGTTACCAATTCGGCAAAGTTGTTGGTTTTAATTTCAAAGGTGGCTATGGTCTCCTTTCAGGCCACAAACACCCCCAAGCCCTTGTCTTGAATGGAGACGAGAGCAATGTCCTTTACAACCTTAGCTTTGATAAGACCAAGTATCTTGAAGGTGAAGTGAACTTTACTTTCAACCTGTTCAACATCTTCAATTATAACCCGAGAAGAGTTTTCAACTTGATTCCTCACATTGGTATTGGTGGCATCTGCTTCGCTGCCGGTCCTGTTTACCAGCTTAACCAAGATGACCAACCTGCAGAACTTCTGTCTGAAGCTCAAAAATTCGAAAAATTCAGCTTCTTCGTCCCCGCTGGTATGGAGATTAACTTCAACATTGCTCCTAAGTTCGACCTCTTCCTCGACTATACCTACAAATTCACGGGTACTGATAAGCTTGACCAAGTGGCCAAAATTAAGGTTGATGAAGACAAGCACGTCATCAACGATATGGATATGTACAGCCAGCTGAACCTCGGTCTGCGCTACAAGTTCAACAATCCTTGCGACATTGAGAAGATGGCTCGCGAGTCGAAGAAGATCACCTATCGCGTCAATCCTGACCCGCTGAAGGAAGACGAAAACGGCAACGTCTGCTTCGATGTCATCGTCACCATCCCCACCGAATACTTCGAGAAGCAAGCTGTCATGAACCTCCAGCCCTATCTCGCCTACAATGGTGGCCAAATCACCATCGATCCTATCACTTTCGTGGGTGAAAAGGTTAAGGGCGAAGGCGACTTCCGCGTCAACTACAAAGAAGGTGGTGAGTTCACCAAGCACTACTGCATGCCTTATCAGCCTGAAATGGAAAACAGCGAACTGATGGGCGACCCGATGTTCTACGTTTACGACGGCACAATCTATCCTACTCAGGATGAAATCGTGAAGAACGTGTACTTCACTAAAGGCGCTACTGAAAAGCTTGCCGACGGCGTGCTCGCTATGATGAAGAAAGCTCCTGAATATGACACGATTTGGGAAAATCAGCCTAAGGAAATCGAAGTCCTGAAGCTCACCTATTTCTTCAACAAGGATAAGTACAACATCAACGACAGAAGAAAACTCAACAAGGAAGCTGACGCTGCTTTTGCTGAACTCCTGAAGAATGGTGAAACCAACTTCATCATCAAGGCTTGGGCATCACCTGAAGGTGAAGACGGCCACAACAACGAACTGTCAAGCAACCGTGCTAATGCCGCTGAGAACCAAATGACGAAGCTCGCCAAGAAGACTGCTGTTAACTTCAACGGCAGAGGTTGCGGTCCTGACTGGAACAAGTTTGTTGAACTGGTTCGCAACTCCGACTTGAAGGATAAGGATGCCATCGTGAACAACGTCAACAGCTCAAGCAACAAAGAGCGCACCATCCGTGAGATGTGCGACATCTATCCGCAACTCGAGAAGGACATCCTGCCTCAACTCCGTCGTGCTGAGGTTTACACCAAGGAAACCGTCCAAGAGAGAGTGATGAAGGTTGTCAAGAAGTAATGATCCATCCTCAAAACAAAGAAAGCCGCTCAATCGAGCGGCTTTCTTTGTTTGTTTTACAAGGCTATTCGGTGTATTCCTATTTCATATGGCTGGTTGATGGCATCAATGATTTTATGGTAGTCTGAAGCATTGGCCACGAAGTCAAGACGATTGGTGTCCAAAATGAGAATGCGCATCGTGTCTTGTTGCTGGCGCAAGAAATCAAGATAGCCCTGCTGTATGTTGTCCAAATACTCGTCGCTGATTTCCTGTTCGTAGCTGCGCCCACGCTTGCGGATATTGCGTTGCAAGCGGTCGACATCGGAATAGAGATACACCAATAGTTCTGGCTTGGGCATATTGGAGAAGATGATGTTGAAGAAGCGTGAGAATAGCTGATATTCGTCTTCCTGCAAGTTGTTGCGCGAGAAGATTAGCGACTTTGCGACATAATAGTCTGAGATGATGAAATCGTGGAAGAGGTCCAAGGCACCGAGCTTGTCCTTCAACTGCTGATAGCGCAAGGCCAAAAATGTCATCTCCACCTGAAACGAGTACTTGCCGGGTTCCTTATAGAACTTAGGCAGAAAGGGGTTCTTGTCGGCTTCAAATTCTTCAAGGACGAGTTTGCCGTTGAAGTCGTTGGCGATACGTGAGGCCAGTGTGGTCTTGCCAGCTCCAAGGGTACCTTCTATGGCTATATAGTTGTAAATCATACTGTTTTTAATTCCTTGTTATCTATCTTCCTCACGATGAGAGGGTCGTTGCAGCGTTCCAAAAGCTCGGCTTGCGTCAAGCCGAGGACGGGATGCATGAAATCGGGTATCAGCTCGCAGAGCGGCAACAGGGCGAAACGGCGCAAATGCAGGCGGGGATGGGGCACGATGACCCAATCAGTACTCACAATCTGTTCGCCATAATACAGGATGTCCAGGTCGACGGGACGTGAAGTGTAACCCTGTGTGTTCTGGCGACGCACGCGCCCAAGTGTTGACTCGATGGCGAGCAACTGACGCATCATTTCATCGGGCTGGAGGGAAGTCTCTACCACGATAAGGCGGTTAAGAAACCATTCTTCGGCCTCAAAGCCCCATGGTTCTGACTCGTAAGCCGATGAGGCCTGCAAGACCGGGCCACACCTTTTATTAATAAGGGCGCAAGCCTGTTCGAACAATGCCTCTTTATTGCCCAAATTCGATCCGAAGAGCACATAACATTTTTCCATAACAGGATTTTTCTGCAAAAATAACATTTTGCGACAAACCCAAACAAATAAAATCTTACTTTTGCAACATAATCCTAATTCTTGAATCTTACATCTAAAATTCTCATATCATGAAATTCTCTAAAGTAGTACTTGCCGCTTTTCTCGGCACATTGATTGCGTTGGTAATCAATTTCTTCATTAAGGTAGGCGTGGTTTCAGCCATGATAAACAGCTTTTCAAAATCCGATACAGAGTCGTCGGCTACTGTTAAGCCCAATTCGGTGCTGTACATGAAATTGAATTACGACATCCCGGATCGCACTACCGATAATCCTTTTGCTGGCATAGATTTCAATACCATGGAATCGCTGGATATGACAGGCTTGAATGACATCTTAGGCAATATCGAATATGCCAAGACAGATGCCAATATTAAAGGTATCTACCTGGATTTGAGCAGCATCCCGACTTCAACAGCCACTATACAGGAGATTCGCAACAAACTCCTTGAGTTTAAGGAATCAGGCAAGTTTATCGTCAGCTATAGCGAGGGCTATTCGCAAAGTGCCTATTATTTGGCCTCCGTTGCCGACAAGATTATCCTCAATCCCGAAGGTATGCTCGACTTGCACGGTATGGCCTCTCAAATCATGTTTTACAAGAACCTGTTTGAAAAACTCGACATTGAAATGCAGATTGTACGTGGCCCCAACAACCGTTTCAAGAGCGCTGTTGAGCCTTATTTCCTGGACAAGATGAGTGAAGCCAACCGTGAACAGATGGACAAGTTGCTGGGCTCGGTTTGGGGACAGATTTTGGGAAGTATCAGCGAAAGCCGCAACATCAGCGTGGAGCAACTCAACCAGATAGCCGATAATCTGGAAACCATGTTCGATGCCGAAAAAGCCCTGGAATACGGCCTTGTTGACAACCTCTACTACAAGGATCAAGTGCTTGATGAACTTAAAGGCTTGACGGGCAGCAACAAGAGCATCAATGCTGTGAGCAACGCGAAATATGCCAAGTCCTACTCCGTGAAAAACACCAGCAAGAACAAAGTGGCGGTCATCTATGCCTCGGGTCAGATTTTCGACGGTAAGGGCAACGAAGAGAATATCTATTCTGAAAACCTCTCCAAGACTATCCGCAAGGCTCGTGAGGATAAGGATGTGAAAGCTGTGGTGCTGCGTGTCAATTCTCCCGGTGGCAGTGCTGTGGCCTCTGCCATCATCGGTCGCGAACTTGACCTCACCAAGGAAGTGAAACCGGTCATCGTCTCGATGGGCAACTATGCCGCTTCGGGCGGTTACTGGATATCGGCAAAAGCCGACTATATCTTTGCTGACCCCACCACGCTGACGGGCTCCATCGGTGTGTTTGGCACCATCCCCAATCTGAAGGGCTTCCTGAACAACAAGGTTGGCTTGACCTTCGATGTGGCCAAGACCAATGCGAATGCTGACTTTGGTACTTTAACGGAACCACTCACAGAGTTTCAATATGCCAAATTGCAGGAGAGTGTGGTCGACACTTACGACAAATTCACCAAGCGTGTGGCCGAGGGCCGTGGCTTGCGGCAGTCTTATGTCGACAGCATCGGGCAAGGCCGCGTATGGGCAGGTTCCGATGCCATCGGTATAGGTCTTGTAGACCAATTGGGAGACATGGAGGATGCCATCGCCTATGCTGTTGAAAAAGCCAATTTGGGCAGCGACTACAAAGTGGTGGATATGCCTGAGCAAAAGGACTTCATGACTCGCGTCATGGAATCCGTCAGTGGCTCTAACTCTGATCAACTGGATGCCGCCATGCGTAGCAAACTCGGTGTTTATTACAACTATCTGCAAGGCTTGGAGAACCTCCAGAAGAATACTGGTATTCAGGCTCGTATGCCGTTCGATATGATTATAGAGTAATCACTTCATCCATACGGATGTCGAAAGGCTCGGCAGGCACTTCGTCAACCAGTTGGAAGTCGAAGCAGATGCCGATGCGTTTCACATCAAGGTGTTGGCAGAGGAATCGGTCGTAATAGCCTTTTCCTCTGCCAATTCTATTGCCTTGTCGGTCGAAAGCCACGCCTGGGACGACGATGAGGTCGAACCCGCCTGTGTAGGGCTCGTTTTGCGGCTCAAGGATGTTGAAGTCGCCTACTGCGAAGGTGGTATCCTTGCCAAACTCGACAGGGATGATGTCGTCGCCCACCACAGTGGGCAGAATGATTTGTTTCTTCAAATGCCATTTTTCAAGAAAAGCCTGGGTCTGCACCTCGTCGGGAAGGGCACTGTAGAGCATGATGCTGTGCGCGTTTACGAAATCGGGGTGTTGCTCCAATTTGACCAATATCTTTTGTGATTGTTCAAATAGCTGTTCCTTGGTATGTTGTCTCTTCAGTGTCTTGATGAGTGTGCGCAGTTCTTTCTTTTCCATGATGTCATTGTTCAGTTTTGGGAGGTACTATCTTTCAGTTTCTTTTGTCGTATGATTTGGTAGAAAAAATCAGTCATCTTGTCTTGAATGAAATGGAAGATTTCATTGGCTTTTTTTGGATTGGGGTTGTTATGCGGGGAATGCCCGGCACCTTCAAAAGTATAGAGTGTGGCTTGTTGGCCATGTTTCTGCGCATAGTCAACGATGCAGGATGAACCGTACATTTTGTTGACCAAAAGATTTTTCGCGTCACCTATCTGTTGGAAGGGATAGTCGTAGTCGTAAGGCACGACTTTGTCTTCGTCGCCATGAAAAGCTAAAATGGGTTCGTGATGCCCCCTCATGGCACTGGTATCAAACAGAGCTCCCCACATATTCACAATGCCTTTGATGCTGAAGTGGTTGGTAAGGTCGTTGCCGCTGGATTCAACCTTGCCGAGGTCGTGGGTAGAGGGAGGCCGGTTGTCATTGTTGAGATAAACCAGGTTGAGCGCGGTTATGCCTCCTGAGCTGCAGCCCCCTACAAACATCATTGAGGTGTCGATGCCATAGCGCTCTTGGTTGTCGACAAGGAAGCGTAAGGCGGCGTGGGCATCTTGCAGGGCACGGTAGCCCGCGCGGTCGATGTTGTTCATGGAAGGGAAAAAGCCCAGTCTGTAGTCGATGGAAGCTGCCACGTAACCCATAGATGCAAAATGGCGGCACCATCGGGTGATGGAGAGGTCTTGCCGCGAGCCGAAATAAAATGCACCTCCGTGTATCAGCATGACTAACGGACGGTGTGCAAGCGTGTCGCCTTTGGGCAGATACAGGTCTAAACGGAGCTTCAAAGGCTGCTCGTCCGCAACATGACGCATTTGGAAAAACATTTCTGCTGAGGATGTGCTACCCTCCAATGCGCTCCAATAGCCGTCGACCTCTGCATATTGGATTCCAGGCTTTGTAACAACCTGAAAAAGTGGCTTCTGGTATCGGACATCCTCAAGCGAATCAGAGGGTGTGGTAAGCATCAATAATCCTATGGTTAGCAAATGTAATAGCATAACAAATGAACCGCAAAAGTATAAAACATAGGGGAAATCGACAACAGATGTCGCTAAAAATTGTATCTTTACCGCTCGAAATTGATTCTGCTATGAAACGTGCTTTCTTCTTTTTGTTTTTTGTTGGTTTAGCCAGTCTGGTAATGGCTCAGGAACATCGTTGCTATGTCTTGGCTTGGCATGATGAGTTTGACGGGAACTCCCTTGACGATACAGCTTGGTCGAAGATATGGCGAAGTCAATCGGATTGGGCCATGCACATGTCGTCGCATGATACGCTGTACGCTATCGAGGATGGCGACCTCGTGTTGCGCGGTGTTCGAAACGACTTCTTGCCTGACGACACTGCGTCTTTCCTGACAGGAGGCGTGTGGAGTCGTTACAAGAAGTCTTTCGGCTTGGGAAGGCTGGAGATACGCGCGAAATTTGATGTGGCGCAAGGCTATTGGCCGGCCATTTGGATGCTGCCTCAGACCCACCAGGCACTGAACTGGCCTTATGGGGGAGAGATTGACATCATGGAACACTTTGACGACAGTCCAGCGGTGAGCCAAACCGTGCACAGCCACTATACCTACAACCTTGGCAAAGGCAAACTTCCGCCGCAAACGGCTGATGCTCCCTATCGGGAAGGCGATTACAACGTCTATGCTGTAGAATTGTATGAGGACAGCTTGGTGTTTTTCGTCAACGACACACGTACTTTCCGCTACCCTCGTTTCCGTAAAGGAGTCGATGGCCAGTTTCCGTTTTCACAGCATAACTTTTTCCTCATTCTGGATGCCCAATTAGGTCGTAGAGGAGGACCAAGTATCGATACAACCTGCCTTCCCGTTGAGCTACGAGTGGACTATGTGCGCTACTATGAGGTGGATACCAGTGCGAAGGTCATCTACCACTATAATTCCCACTCAAGGTCTCGATGAAGGAGTTGGCGGAGGTCTTCATGTTGACGAAGTCGGCACCGAGTGAACTGGAGCAGTCAAGGACGAGCATGATCATCGCGCTCTTGTATTCATCAACGATTTCGGTGTTGCCCATCGGTGTGAACTCGCTGTTGTACTGCCATTGGCTGATTGACTCGACCCAATTCCATTGTTTCACATAGTCGGTGGCGACTTGGTTGCCTTCCAGGTCGTTAAGGTTCTTGAATGAGAAGATGACAAAGATGCCTTCCGAGGTGGCGGTAAGGGTGACACCCGACTGACTTTCCAGTCCGACATATTGGATGTTGGTGAGCTGTCCTTGTCCGCTGCTGTTGCGGATATATAAGCCCTCGATATAACGTTCTGAATCGTTAGCATTCTCAACATTGTCGAATGTGAAACGGATGCGGGAATTGGGCTCTTGTGCCGGCATCTTGAGAGTGACGTTGTAATAGGTGCTTTGGTTGTAAAGCTGTTGTGCGATTTGGGCGAACTTCTCTGAAGCCTCGTTCATGTCGTTCACTTCGAAGACATTATGGACGGGGTCGCTCGATAGTTTCTTGAGGTTGCTGCGGAACAGCTCCACGTCACTCACATCTGAGCCTCGCACGCCAATGGAATAGGCCGAGATGTTTTGGCCGCCAAACAGTCCGTTGGTGATGCGGTTGCTGACATGGTTGAGATAGTCAGCACCTGAGTTGAATCCTCCTAAGACGTAGGAGCCTTGGTCAAGGCCGTCGGTGAAGGTCACTATGGAGACGTTGATGAGATTCTCTGGAATCTTGGCATTGGAGAGGCTGTTGAGGCCTGTGTTGACAGCGTGATAAAGGATGGTGCCGTTCTGCATGGCGAGATTGTCCACAAAGTTTTCAAAATGAGCCTTGGTGTTTTGACTCTATAGGCCGAGCGGCATAGTGTAAAGGTCTGAGTTGAAACCGACGATACCGAGGTAAAGGCCTTCGGGGGCAGGGGTGTTGTCTTGGGGTTTCTCTTTCTTACAACTGGTGAAAGCGGCCAGCATGACGACGAGTGTCAAGGTGGCTACCGAAAAAATGTGCTTCTTCATATTCATTTATTTGTTTAGGGTTTCAAGTTTGTATAACGATGAATTGTCAATTAAATTGCAATAGTAACCAAAAAAACTGTATGTAATATCATTCTATCGCTTGTTTGATGGCTTTGGCCAACTGGTCGGGACAGGAAGTGCCCTTGAAGCCACAGCGGATGCCTTCCAGTTTGGCAATGACATCTTCGGCCTTCATGCCTTCCACTAACGTGGCAACGCCTTGGGTGTTGCCGTTGCAGCCGCCATAGAACTGCACGTTCTTGACGATGCCATCTTCGATTTCAAACTCGATGGCTTGGCTGCAGGTGCCTTGGGTTCGGTAGGTGTATTTCATGGGATTTCAAGATTTCTGATTTCATATTTCAAGATTCATTTCTGTTGTCGTTTTACATCATTGACTCGCTTTGCGTCATTGACTCGTTTTGCGTCATTGCGAGGAACGAAGCAATCCAGATTCTAAAACTTACTCATAAACTTTGCGCTGTCAACGACAAACCTTTCGTGGATGCCTTCGCCTACAAGGGTCTCGCCCTCGAGACACTTTACCTTGAAGACCAAACGGCGGCGGTCTGTTTCTGTGATTTCAGCCTCGCAGCGGATGGCTGCACCTACGGGAGAAGCCTTCAGGTGCTTGATGTTGACTGCGATGCCCACAGTGGTGTTGCCTTCGCCAATCTTGTCGGCTACAGCCTCCAGGCAGGTCTTTTCCATGAGGGCAATCATGGCGGGGGTGGCGAACACTTCCAATGCGCCTGAGCCGTAGACGGCAGCAGTGTCCTTGTGCTCCACCACGAGCGTCTCGCTGTGGCGGAGTCCTTTCAGCATGTCGTATTCCATTAAGCTTGGAAGTTCATGGTGATATTAACGATGACATCAGGGTGCAGTGAGCGGCCTACGGGGCAGCTTTCGGCAGCGGCCCACAGCAGGGCTTTTTGCTTCTCGGTGTATTCCTTTTCAGGGAAGTTGAACACAATGTCGATTTTGCCGATGCGGCGTGGGTCGGCATTCATGGTCTTTGTCACCTCGTAGGTGGTGCCTTCAATATCGAATTTGTGTCCCTGTGCGCTGATGCCCATAATGGTCATCATGCAGCCAGCGAGGGCTGCACAGGCAAGGTCGGTGGGCGAGAAGGCTTCGCCTTTGCCGTGGTTGTCGGTCGGTGCATCGGTCAGGATGGTGTTGCCTGATTGCACATGGGTCATCTCGTTGCGGAGATTGCCTTTGTAGGTTCCTTTTATTGTTGCCATGTTGATTTGTTGTGTTGTAGAGACGCATTGAATGCGTCTCGAATGATTGTTGTTTCATGAGACGCATTCAATGCGTCTCTACAGATTTATATTTGTTCCAAGATTAATCCAGCGAGGCGGCTGGTGCCTACGCGGAAGAGGTTCGGGTTGAGCCAGTCGTTGCCGAGGATGTTTTTCACCAAATAATAATAGGTGAGGGCATCTTCGGGGGTCTTCATGCCTCCTGCAGGCTTGAAGCCGACTCTTTTGCCTGTGGCCTCATAGTATTCTTTAATGGTATCTATCATAATGATGGCGGCAAGGGGCGTGGCGGCGACTGGCACTTTGCCTGTTGAGGTCTTGATAAAGTCGGCACCCGCGAGGATGGCAAGCTCAGAAGCCTTGCGTATGTTCTCCACGGTCTTCAGTTCGCCTGTCTCAAGGATGACTTTCAACCTGGCCTTGTTGCCGCAGGTCGCCTTGATGGTCTTGATTTCGTTGAAAACCTCGTCATAACGTCTATCGAGGAATGTGCCGCGAGAGATGACCATATCCACCTCGTCAGCACCTTCGTTGACGCAGTATTCCACCTCTTTGACCTTCAGGTCGAAGGGCATCTGTCCCGAAGGGAAGCAGCAGGCTACAGTGGCTACACGGATACCGCTGCCGGCAAGTTGTTGCTTGGCTTGGCGGATAAAAGGGCTGTAGATGCAGATGGCCGGTACGCTGAGGTAAGGTTTCTGCTTCGGGAAGGCCAATGCCCTTTCACAGAAATCCCGGATCTTCGCCTCGTTGTCGAAAGCCTCCAGCGTTGTGAAGTCGATACTTTGGAAGATGGTCTTCAAAGCTTCATTTGTATGACCTTGTTTTTTCTCTTCGTTGAGAATCAGTGCGATGCGTTCGTTGAGCGCAGTTTCGCTATGATTATACGGTTTGAATTTCATAATAATAGAATTTTGGCAAAGGTAATGCTTTTTCGTGAAACGGTGCTTATTTTCTTAACCGCAAACCAAAAAACTGGTTCTAAATAATATTCCCGTGTATGGATATGAGGTGTGAAAAAAGTGTATTTTTGCGCCAGTTTTATACCAATAACTAAAAACCGATGCCCCGATGGTATATAACAGCGGTTAATTTTACAATGAAAAAGTATTTGTTCATCCTTTCGGCTATTGTTTTGTTTGCCTTCAGTGGTTGCCAGAAGTCTGCAGGCGACCCAGTGTCGCAGAATTACGCCGTTGAAAGCGCCTACACCACACTTGAGGTGCAGGATGCTTTTGATGTTGTTGTCGACGAGGAAGCGACTGAAATCACCATTACGGTAGGTGAGCGGGTCTTGCTCTATGTCGTAGTGAAAGTCGTTGACAACACCTTGAAAATCTACCTTAACACTAAGGACTTCTTCTATGGAGGAGAGCAGAAAGCCATCATTCCATACAATGCCAACCTGAAGCAGGTCATCCTTTCAGGTGCTTCTGAATTCCGTTCACAATACGGTCTTGAAGGCGAAAAGGTTGAAGTCGAGCTTTCGGGTGCTTCTGATTTCTATTGCGACATTGTTGCCGACGAGACCGATATGAACCTGTCAGGAGCGTCCAGCATCGAAGGTAATGTAACGGCAAGCGAACTTGATCTTGAACTGAGTGGTGCTTCTGATGCCACTCTTATGGGTCAAGTCGACAAACTCGATATTGGGCTGTCAGGTGCGAGCGACATTAAGAAAACTGTCGATGGAGCAAGATACGGCTTGGTCTGCGACCAATGCGAAGGCACTATGTCAGGATCCAGCAATGCCTACATCCATTGTGACGGCAGGATTTGTGTTGACCTTTCAGGTTCAAGCACACTGCACTATACGGGTGATGGAAGTTCATCGGGCTGCAGCACCACTTCAGGAGGTTCGACCATCAGTGGTCCCGAGCATCCTTGATTCATAGCTCTTCAATCGTCATCCTCATCCGCCATTTCCATTGGTTCTTGGCGTTTGCAGGCACATTGATTTGGTCGTCCTCCGGGTTGGGCGACCAATTTTTCTGTTCCTGGTCCAAAAGGTCTTGCAGGGGATAGATGTTCCACTTCGATGGACTGTCCAAATGTCTGTCCATGACCTTTTTGATGGTTTTGGCTGTGACTTTTCGGTCGTCAATATTAAGACTGTCGAGGAACTGGCGGGTGCGCACACGGTCTTCTGCCAACCAGCCTCTCAATGTGGGCATGTCGTGGGTGCCGGTGGTGTAAACGCAGTTCTCAGGCAGGTCTTCGGTTTGCACAAAGTGATGGCCGGGCACCTTAGGCATTCGTTGTACCTCAAGGCTCATGATGCCTAATTGCCGCATCACATCCGGAACACAGGCTGGAATCATGCCGAGGTCTTCGCCGCAGGCCACCATGTGGGTGGCGTGGATGAGGGCGGGCAACTTTTCCAAGGCTTTTTGCTTCCAGTAGTCGTTGTGGCGGTGGTAATAGAAATCCTCGTAGAGACGGTCGATGGCTTGTTTCTGTTCCTCGCTGAGGGCTTGATAGGCCTTTGTCTTCTGCAACTCAATACGGGGAATATACTTGTCCTTCTCGTTCGGGTCGGGGATGAATAGCGTGTCCACACTATTCTTTGCATGCTTGTTTCTGACGAAGTGGAAGCCTTGTTCTTCCATCTCTTCCACTGAGAGAGGGAGTGCAGGGTTGAAATGCCCCAGCAAACCCGACTTGGCCGTCTTGGGTATTTCCCAAATGCGGAAGAAACCCAGGATATGGTCGATGCGGTAAGCATCGAAGTAGCGGGCCATCACTTGCAGGCGGCGTTGCCACCACGCATAGCCGTCCTTGGCCATAGCCTCCCAGTTGTAGGATGGGAAGCCCCAATTCTGACCTTCTGCAGCAAAGTCATCAGGCGGTGCACCCACTTGCACGTTGAGATTGAACAGTTCGGGATGCGATTTCACGTCCACACCCGCAGGATTCACCCCGATGGGAATGTCGCCTTTCAGCAACAAACCCTTGCCGTGCAATGTTCTGACGGCCTCTTGGAGCTGCTTGTCGCAGTGGTATTGCAGGAAAAGGTGGATGTCTGTGCCGTTGTTGTCGCGTTCAGCGCAGTATTGGGCGTAATCGGGGAGCCAGTCAGCGTTTTCTTTGGCGAATTGTAGGAAATCGTCGCTGTCTTTCAGTGTCTCCCATTGTTGCTCAAAGGCGATTTGGAAGTATTTCCATTTGGCTTTCAGTACCTTGGGGTAGTCGACAGAATTCATCCTGTTGAGTATCGTCTGCGTCTTTTTGAAGGTGGCATCGTCCTTGATTCTCATCTTCCCAAGATTGAGATACACAGGATTCAGCGCAAAAGCCGAGATGGCATTGTAGGGATATGAGTCGCGCCAATCAAAGTGTGCCGTGGTGTCGTTGATGGGCAGGATTTGGATGATGTTCATTCCGTTATCCAAGGCCCAATCACCCAGTTGGGGAAGGTCAGCAAATTCGCCTATGCCGAAATCTTTTTCTGTGCGCAGGCTGAACAAGGGTACGGCTACGCCTTTCAGGGTTTGCCGTTCGGTGAGGCCAAACCAGTCCCAGGTGTGCTCCTTGCCTTCGGGCAGGATGCGGTTGATGCCGCCCTCCCAGCGGATTTGTCCGTTTTCACGGATGAAATATTTGTATTCGGTCGACAGTGTAATGTCGATTTCCGCTGACCAAACGCCTGGCCCTTCGTATTGCATCGGAACGGCCTTGTTAGGGCTCCAATTTCCTAAAGCTGCGGTGCTTCCCGTGAGGAAGAGTTCTTCGCCCCAGTGGCTGTCGTAACGTAATCGAAATAAGGTTTTCATGCCGCAAAAGGGAAGCCGTTAGTTCGTCTTGTATTGGTACTTCACTTCTTTCAACTCGGCATTTGCTTTGGTGATTTTGTTCTTCAAGTTCTCCTTATAATTTGCAACCTTCTTGGCAATTTCAACATCGCCCAAAGCCAGCATCTCGGCAGCGAGAATAGCAGCGTTCAAGGCTCCATTCACACCCACCGTGGCGACTGGAATTCCGGGAGGCATTTGGATGATGGACAGCATGGCATCCAAGCCATCAAGCATTCCCTTTACGGGAACGCCAATGACGGGCAACGTGGTGTTAGCTGCAATCACACCCGGCAAGGCGGCAGCCATACCCGCAGCGGCGATGATGACCTTGATGCCGCGCCCCTGGGCCTCGCGGGCAAAGGTCTCCACTTCCTGTGGCGTGCGATGCGCACTCAAAGCGTTCATTTCAAAGGGGATAGCCATCTCGTCGAAAAACTGGGCGGCTTTTTCTAATACGGGAAGGTCGGAAGTGCTTCCCATGATGATGCTTACTATTGGGGTCATATCAGTTGTTAGTTGTTAGTTATCAGTTATCAGTTGTTTGGTTATTCAGTTGTTTGATTGTTCACTTGTTTGATTGTTCAGTTGTTTGATTGTTCAGTTGACAGTTTGCGTCATTGCGAGGAGGAACGACGAAGCAATCCCAGGCAATAAGCTTTTATATAATGTGGCAAAAATAGTTTTTTTTTCCATGCTGTTGACGCAATGGAAGCATTTTGTATCTTTGTATCGCCTAATTCATTTAGGCGACGAAACTCAATCTTTTGAAAATGAAAACAGTAAAAGTATTAGACAAGGAGTTTGGACTTTATATCCCACAAGAAAAGATAGAAGTTGAGATTCAGAAGGTGGCCGACCAGATCAGCCACGACATGGCAGGCAAGAATCCCTTGTTCCTTGTGGTGCTTAACGGTGCTTTCATGTTTGCGTCCGAACTGTTCAAGCGTGTCACTATCCCCTGCGAGATTAGCTTTGTTAAGCTGTCGTCGTATGCCGGAACGGAAAGCACCAATGTGGTGCGCGAGCTGATTGGTCTGGATCATCCTTTGGACGGACGTCATGTGGTCATCGTGGAAGACATTGTCGACACGGGTCACACCATGCGCTATACCATTCAGAAACTCTTCGACCTTAAGGCTTCCGACGTGCGCATCGCCACCCTGTTCTTCAAGCCCGACAATTTCCAATACACCTTTACCATCGACTATAAAGGTATGGACATCGGCAACGAATTCATCGTGGGCTATGGCCTCGACTATGACCAACAGGGGAGAAACCTTCCAGACATTTATAAAATAATAGAACGATAAAATGCGGAATTATGAATGCGGAATGCGGAATAGGGGCGAAGCCCAACAGCGCATCGCGACATTTCGAATTCAGCATTCCGAATTCCGAATTAAAAACACAACATCATGCTTAACATTATTTTATTTGGCCCTCCCGGGGCAGGCAAGGGAACGCAGTCGCAGTTCCTTCGCGAGAAATATCATCTGACTTATATCTCGACAGGCGAAATCCTTCGTGAGGAAATCGCCGCTGAAAGCGAATTAGGCTTGCAGGTGAAGGAAATCATCGGCAAGGGTGGACTCGTCTCCGACGACATTGTGGCGAGAATCATCGAGAAGAAGCTTTCTGAGAACTTGGATTCCGCAGGGTTCCTCTTCGACGGCTATCCGCGCACGGTGCCGCAGGCTGAAATCCTGGACGACTTGATGCAGAAATACAATATGGCGCTTTCGGGCGTGCTCAGCCTTAAAGTGCCGGAGGAGATGCTTATCGAGCGTATGCTGGAACGTGGCAAGGTCAGCGGCCGTGCCGACGATAATATTGACTCCATCAAGCACCGTTTTGTGGAATACAACGAAAAGACGCATCCAGTCATGGGCTTCTATGAGGCCAAAGGACAGCTTCACCATGTGAACGGCGTAGGCGAAATTCCGCATATCTTCGCCAACCTCTGTTCGGTGATAGAAACGTTGTGATTTTTTGCACGCAGAAATCGCAGAACCTGCCGGACGTAGAATTTGCATCGCCTCGCGCTTCCCATAATTCTGCGTATTCTGCGTGAGATAATATCAGTGTTCCCAACGGACTTCGCGCTTCAGGATAGAAGGCGGATTTCCGCCAATCACCTGTTGCTCGCCCGAAAAGGCTGAAGTCAGCAGGGTGCCTGCCGCCAACACGGTGTTATCAGGTATCTCAGCGCCTTTCAGCAACACGCATTTGCACCCAATCCAGACATGATTACCCACGATGATGGGCTTGTCTGGATTGATGCGTTTATGCTCCTTGTCGTACAAAGGATGTTCGTCGGTGTCCATCACGAGGATGTCCCAGCTCAGTAGGCAGTCGTTGCCGAAACGGATGTTCTTGGCGCAGACGATGGTGCTCTCTGCCGTCATGTTGAAGTCGGCCCCCAGCGTCAAATCACCGCGTATTGAGAGTTTGGAGCCATGCCCTATGCTTGCCTTGCCTCCAAAGCCGACCGTGCCGCTCACCTGCCAAATGCTGCGGGAATGCTTGCGGTCGTAATGCCCCACATCACCAAAACCGATTTTTACCATCGCGGTTTCCACTTTTTCGGGCAATACCACCTCGCCGTTCAGCTCGCGCAAAAACGTGCGGTGCGACACCACGACAGGCAGCTTCAAAGCTGTCTTCAGCGGAAAATAATGCAGGTTGAAGCGCAAGGTCTTCGGGATGGAGCGGAGGATGTTGAAGAAATCGAATGTGGTCATAAGGTGCCTTGTTTGGTGAAGATAGGATATACTAGTTTTCCACCCCTCGGAAGATAATTTGGCTCAGTTGCTGCTTGTCGAACACCTGGTTGGCTATCTCAAGGATGTCTTTTGCGGTGACGGCTTCCACCTTGCGGATGATGTCGTCCATATATTCGATGGGCTCGCCCATGAGGAGCGATCGTGTGGCACTTAGGACTTCGTTCATGCCGCTCTCGTAGCTCAGGGCCACCTGCCCGATGAGCTGCTGCTTGGCGTGTTGCAGCTGCATGGTGCCGAGGCGTTGCTGGCACAGCTTGTCCAGCTCCTTGTAGACCAGCCCGATGGCGCGTTCCAACGAGTCGGGGTCGACGGCCATGTAGACGTTGATGAGGCCCGTGTCGGAATAGGCGCTGTATTGCGACTCGATGCTGTAGGCGAAGCCATATTTCTCCCTGATGTTGAGTCCGAGGCGCGAACTCATGGCGGGTCCGCCCAATACGTTGTTGAGCATCACGATGGGCATCCGTAAGGGACTGCAAAACTCAGGTGCAATGCCGCCTATCATGCAGTGGCTCAAGTGATTTTTGCGCTCCAAGGTGCTGTGTTGCGGGGTGTAGCCCGTGAAAGGCTCGCGCTTCTTTTTGATGAAGTGAGCGGGTTGTTCGCCAAAATACTTCAGGGCCATCCGCTCGAATTCCTTGAAAGAGATGTCGCCTATGGAGGCCAGTATCATGGCATCGGTGCTGTAGTTGTGTGCCATGAAGTCGAGGATGTCGTTGCGCTTGAAGCCTTTCACCAGTTCAGTGGTGCCCAGAATGTTGCGCGACAGCGGATGGCCTTTGAACACCATTTCCTCGAACAAGTCGTAAATCTCGTCGGAAGGTGAGTCCAAATAGGAGTTGATTTCGTCTAAGATGACCTCCTTCTCCTTGGCCAGTTCGTTTTCGGGGAAGGTGGAATGGAAGGCGATGTCGGCAAAGAGGTCGAGGGCGCGTTGGTAGTGCTGCCTGAGGAAGGTGGCCTGCAGGCAGGTCTCTTCTTTGGTGGTGAAGGCGTTGAGGTCGCCGCCCACGTTGTCGAGGCAGCTGAGGATATGGTAGGCCTTGCGGTTCTGTGTGCCTTTGAAGATGGTGTGTTCCACGAAGTGGGCCAAACCGTTCTCGTGTGCCAGCTCGTCTCGTGTGCCTGTCTCCACCATCAGAATGAGGTGTGCGATTTCGCCTTTTTTCTCCTTGTGTATCAGTCTGATGCCATTGGGAAGCACCGACTCGGTGTATCTGTTGTCAATCATGGTAATGAAATTGGCTGAAAAGATACGACAATTGAGCCGACCTTTTTCGTATTTTTGCAATCTCAATACGAAAACGCAAGCTTTTCCGTTTTCAGATAAAATATAGAATGCCATGCGTAAGCTTTTTATCTCCCTGCTTCTCCTCGCTGGTTTGGCCCTGCAGGCCCAACAGCCGAAAGACATTATGAAGGAACCCATCCCCGTCGCGATGTTCCAAGTCACCTATGCCTTCCATCTTCCCGCCTTTGACTTGAGGAAAGACTACGGCGTGAGCAACACCATCGGTGGCAGTTTCGTTTACAAGACCAAGTCGAACTGGATTTTCACCGCCAATGGCAATTTCATTTTCGGTAACCAGCTGAAGGGCGACCGCATCGACATCTTCGGTGAGGGCATCACCACGGAATATGGCGAGATTACCGGAGGCGCGGGATTGTATTCCACCTTTGCCATCTACCAACGCGGTATGCACTTGCAGGCTGAAGTCGGCAAGCTGTTCCCGATTTGGCCCAACCCCAACAGCGGCATTTTCGTTCAGCTGGGTATCGGTTATCTCCGCAACCGGACCAGAATCGACTTCGACCGCAACACCAACAACACGCCATACGTGGTCTACAAGGAGTATGAATACGGCTACGACCGTATGCGTGGCGGCCCGGCCTTCCATCTTGAGGCAGGCTATCTCTTCTTCGGCAATTCCCGTATCGCCAATTTCTCTGTCTCGCTTGAGGCCACTTATGCTGCCAACCATGATTTGCGCGCATACGACTTCCGCGTGTTCGATGGTGTCCCCGTGGGCTATACCGATTCCCACAAGGTTTACAACGATTTTTACTACGGCATCCGTTTGAGTTGGAACATACCCACCTACCAACGCCAGCCTGAGGAGTATTACTATAACTGATGATGCTGATGCTGTTTACCATAGGTGTTTTACTCTATACTCTTGGCGTGAGCATTGCCGCTTTGTTCGGCAACGCCAAAGCCAAGCTGTTGATTCAAGGGCGTCTTCGGCAGATGAGGGAGTTCAGGATTAGGAGAAGGGCCAAGCTGCCCTCTCCGACGGGCGATGGCGACTGGATTTGGTTTCATGCTGCGTCGTTGGGCGAGTTTGAGCAGGGTCGTCCCGTCATCGAGGCCATTAAAGAAGAGTTTCCGCATTATAGGATACTGCTCTCGTTTTTCTCGCCGTCGGGCTACGAGGTGCGCAAAAACTATCCCTTGGCCGACGAGGTGCTGTATCTGCCTTCCGACACGGCCCTTAACGCCAAAAAGTGGCTGCAACGCCATCATTTCGTGGCGGCCTTCTTCATTAAGTACGATTTCTGGTTCAATTACATGAGAGCCCTGAAAAAGGCTGGCATTCCCTTGTTCTACATCTCGCTGATTTTCAAGCCTAAATCCTTCTTCTTCAAGCCTTACGGCTACTGGTTTCGCAAACAGTTGCATACCGTGACTCATTTCTTTGTGCAGGACAAGACGACAGCGACGTTGCTGCATGAGCATGGTTTCGACAACTACACGGTTTGTGGCGACACGCGTTTCGACCGTGTGGCTGCTATTGCACGGCAGGCCAAGCCTTTCCCCGAAATCGAGAAGTTTATCAACGGGCGGAATTGCATCATCGCTGGCAGTACCTGGCCGCCTGATGAGAAGCTGCTGACGGCTTTCTGTCAGGCAATGCCCGACAACTATTGCCTCGTCATCGCGCCGCACGACATCTCACAGAACCATATCAACCAAATCAAGGCATCCTTCCCTGGGGCGGTGCTGTATTCGGAGCTCCATTCAGCAGAAAAATCAAATATTTTGGTTGTCAATACGATAGGTATCCTGTCGCAGCTCTATCAATATGCCCGTTTCGTCTACATCGGTGGCGGTTTTGGGGTGAATATCCACAACATTCAGGAGCCGGTCACTTTTGGCTGTCCTGTGGTGTTTGGACCGAAATACACCGATTTCATGGAGGCGGTCGACTTGGTGAAGCTGCAAGGGGCGTTCCCTGTCAGCGATGCGGCGCAGTTGCAAGCCATCTTTAGTCGTCTGATGGACGATGAATCGTTCTATGCGCAGGCCTCTGAGACTTGCAAAACCTATCTGTCAAGTCAGGTGGGAGCGACGGAAAAAATCATGCAAGGCTTTAGAAATATTCTTTTTTCACAAAAAACCGCCTGATTTTTTTGTTTATATTATTTTATTGTCTAATTTTGAGGGCTGATTTCCTGTTGAATTTCAGTTTGATAAAAATGGAGCCTATGCAAGATAACCCTCAATCCAACCCAATGCCGCGTCTGGGCTTGACCCATGGTGACATCAACGGCATTTCGTATGAAATCATTCTTAAGGCATTTGCCGATGCCCAAATGTTGAACTTGCTGACTCCTGTCCTTTACGGTCAGTCGAAGGTGTTTTCCTACTACAAGAAAAACTTCGGCATGGAGGATTTCGGCTATTCGCTCACCCGCGACGCGCGGCAGGCCTGGGCGCAGAAATTCAATATCATCAACATTGTAGATCGCGAGCTGAAGATAGACCCTGGACAGCTCAACTCGCTCTCAGCCGAGATGTCGGTGATGTCAGTCAAAATGTCGGTTGAGGACTTGCACAAGGGGTATCTTGATGCTCTTGTGATGACCCCGGCCTGCCTTTCTGTCGAAAGGACGCAGGTCGAGTATATGGCTTCGGTGTTTGGTCGTCCCGACCTGTTGCGGGTGCTGGTGAGCGACTTCATGCGCCTGGCTTTGGCCACCGACGATATGCCGTTGCGCGAGGCTCTCGGCATTATTGATACCGCGTTCATCGTGCGTAAATTGGAAACTCTTTCCACAGCCCTGAAGACGGACTTCGGCCTTAACGCGCCCAAGATTGCCGTCATGGGCATCAATCCTCACGCCAGCGAAGCTGGCACGGGTGCCGACAACGACAAAGTGGTGCAGGCCATCACCGAGGCTCAGAGACGGGGCATCTATGCCTTTGGTCCTTTCTCACCGAGCCGTTTGTTTGTCACTGGGGCGTGGAAGAAATACGATGCGGCGCTCGCCATGACTTACGAACAGGGCGTTGTGCCGTTCAAACTGCTTTCGATTAATGGTGGTGCGTATTACTGGGCTGGATTGCCTGCTGTGTGTACAGCCCCCTTGCATGGTCCGGGCTTCGACATGGCCAACGCCAACCAGGCTTCACCCGATGCCTTGCGCAAGGCGATTTACTTGGCTATGGATATAGTGAAACAAAAAAAGGAGGCTTGAACCTCCTTTTTTTGTTGGTATAAATGATTACCTGATGACTATCTTCTGCACCTTGACGCCATCGCTGTTTGTGAGTCGGAGAACGTAGACCCCGGGAACAGCTTCGATTTTTCTCTCGTAGCTTCCGGTGAAGGTTTCATTGACGAGGATGCGCCCGTTGATGTCGATTACCTGAAGAACGGCTTCACCTTCGATGCCGAAGATGGTCAGGTTGCCACTGCCGTTGATGAAGCCGAAACTGTCGCCTTGGGCACTGCTGCCTGTGGCGAACACCAATTGGAAACGGCTGGCATAGTCGGTGGTGTGGGCCTCAAAGCTATAGCTTGGACTCGCGAGCAGGTTCACGTCGTTGCCGGTTAAATGGTCGATGAGGTGGAGATAGCTGAATTCGATGTCTTTGTGGGAGAAGCTTAAGGTGTAGCTACCGTTCCGTTCTGCCTTGAAGCTGATGGGGAGTTTGCCAAGGTTTTCGGCATTGACTACTGAGTAATCTTTGCCGTTGACCGGAATGTAAACTTTAGTGCTGTTTTCACGGAAGTTGAGTTTCTCAAGCGTGTTGCCCTCTCCAAAGCGCACAATGATGCGGTCTGTGGTTGAGCCTTGGGCCTCGGGTTGCTGTGCTCCTCTCAATGAACCTTGGGCTGACGGGTCGATTAGATTGATGGTCAGGAGATTTGCGTTGTTGTTTTCAATTGGGGTTCTGCTGAATCTGAAACTTTGGCCTGCGTTGTTGACCTGCACAAAAATGCCTTCCATAGGATGGATGGGACCCACGGCTGGCACAAATTCACTGCCGTTGTCATTGATTCGGAAGAAGGCCATGTCGCCAACGGCATCAATGAGATATGCATCGCAGGCAAAGGGATTGCCTAAGAGATTCCAACCATTGAAAGCGAATTGGGCCTCGTCGTATTCCGTGTTCATCTCTTGGGCTATATTGTTGGCTTTTACAGTACCTTCAAAAGAAAGCTCTGTGTCGTTGAGGTTGGCATAGAGGTAGCCCTCGCCGTTGAGGAGGTTAAACCGGGTGTCCTTATAGTTCCTCCATTCCATGCCGTCAGCGGCGGCGTAGTCCCAACGGAACAGGTCGTAGGTGCCATTGAGCATGTTGGTGTTGCTGATGTTTGGAGCAAGGGAGGAGTTGTGGTTGTAAACAGTCTCTACTATCGGGCTGGCAATGAGGTAATATCCGTTTTTGTTGTTGGCGTTGTCGATGCCATAGCCAAGGATGTTCTTTTTCATTGTGGCGATAACGTCGTGGTCAGTCTTCAAAGTGCCGCCGTCGGCAATAAGGAGGCTTTTGCCGTTGCCTAATGCAACTATTTTGGCTTCGGCCTCGTCTGTGATAGTGACATTTGATTGGACGAAAACGTTGTCCGAAAGGCCCGGTGTGCCGGCAGGTGTCCAGTTGTTGGCATTGTTCCAGTTGTTGTCTACTGTGCCGGTAAACACCTTGCTCGCCACGTTGACCGCTATGTCATCGATGCATGTGCCATAGATAGAACCATTCCCGTTGTACCATCTGAAAACGAGATGTGTGGCATTATCGGGGATGTTGTGTGTGCCAAGGAGGGTGTTGCGTTGCACCATGACGGTGCTGTTGCTGTATGATTCAATTTCTTGGAAAGTGTTGAAGTTGATATCGCCTTCTGTGATGTATCCCAAACTCAGTGTTCCATAGCTGGCATGATCGGTTTGCATCCAGAAGCTGACGAAAAGCGTGTTGAGGTCATTGCTGACCGTTGGCAAGGCCAGATAGGAGCTTGTGCCCGATTCGCTGAGGAAATACATCGTACAGGTGCCTTCATGGGGGTAGTAATTGCTGCCATAATTGATGATATGTGGCTTTACCGTGCCTTCTGTATAACTTCTCCAGCAGTCGGGATAAATTCCGTTGATGTCATTGTAAAGACAGGTGTCGGTTGCTGAAACCCCACCTTCAAAGCCTTCGCTAAAAGGCTGGTTGTTGGAGAGTGTGGTGGCTTCACAATCGGTGATAAAGCTGCCGGGAAGGAACTTGTTTTGGTCGCAGCCCGAGACGATGAGCACATCGTAGGCAGTGCCAGGCTCAAGGTTGCTGAAGCTGTAGGTAGTGGCGTTTACCACCTCGGGGCCGCTGAAATTGTTGTCACTTTGTTTCTTGTAGCGCACTGTCCATGAGGTGGCGTTGCCGCCGTCGGTCCAGCTGACAGAGGCAGTGCTGATGCCTGCACTGGCCTCGAAATTTGTAGGCGTTAGGCAGGAATTGATGTCGCAACTGACGTTATAGCTGGTTATTAATCCTGCGGTTGGGGAAGAGCAGTCAGAGGCGTTGAGGCAACCGGTGCGTTCGCAGATTACCTCACCATTGACATCGGTGAATTGGTAGCCGCATTCGAAGGGATACCCGGTGTAGTAAGCGTCTTCCCAGAGAATATCAATGGTGCTGCCGTCACAAACGCTGAATGAGCCTGAAAGCGACGCACCGGAAGTCATGGTCAGGTATTCAATGGTGGTGTTGGTGGCTACGTCCACAATCCTGATGTGGGGAAGGATGGAGCTGTTCCAGCCCCAGCCATTGCCATAGGCATCTGTGAGTGTGTAGTTTATGACGCATTGGTCCTCAGCGGGGCATAGGTCGGTGAAGAAGGTGTCGGCATAGACAAAGGGGCTGTCGCCTTCGTCGCCGCAATCGGCCTTTACGCCTATGGTGTAGTAGGTGGCATAATCAACAGTTAGCATATAGGGACTGCTCACCTGAGGACCTGATATTTCTTCATTGTTTACTATGATGACGTAGGCATTGGCATTGCCGTTCCAGGTGACTGTGGCAGTGGAGCCTCCGTTGTAGGCGACTTGTACTCCCGTGGGTGCCGGGCAGGCTACCTTGGTTTGGAAGGCATAGGTGGTCTCGTCGCTATAATAGTAGTTGCTGTTGGTGCAGTCGCGGCGCAGGTGGAATACATAGTTGGTTTCTGCTGTGAGTCCAGTGAAGGTGTTGCCCGCAGGGACATCGCCCCATGTGAAAGATTCGCCTTCTTCGGCCACGGCACACTGGTAGGTCGCGCCTTCCACCATTGTCCAGCTGAAGGTGGCGGTGTGGGCGGTGATGCTGGTGGCCCTGATGCCTTGCGGCTTTGGGCAGAGGGCATCGGTGGTAAATGTTTTCGTTGCGAAGTTGCTTTCGTTAGTGCCGTAGAGGGCTCTCACACGGAAGGTGTAAGTATGCTCAGGATAGGGTAAATTGGTCAGTGTGACTGAAGTGGCGGTGGTGGATGTCAGCTGGCTCCATGTGTCGCCGTTGTCGGCACTGTATTGGTACTGGTATTGCGTCACGTCTCCATTGGGGGCTGTCCAGCTTGCTGTGATGCCGTCAGCCAACGGATTGCTGAAAGTGAGGCTGCGCGGCCCCGGGTATTCAGCAGCGAAGTAAGTGAAAGTGGTCTTGGGAATGAATTTGTAGGCCTCTGTCAAGGCGTTTCCGTGATAATGGTGTGAGCCGTCAGCAAGCTGATAAAGAGAGGTGTAGCCCGACTGGCTTTGGCCGATAAAATATAAATACTGGTTATAGATAGTAAAGCCATTCTGGGTGAAAGCGATGAGCAGGTTGCCTCCGTGGTAGGTGAAACGGTTTGATGCGTCGAATTCAAAGATACATTTGCTTCCGTCCCACGTGATGCCTCCTTGATACACTTCGGTCAAACTGTTCCAATCCACAAAGGTGCTGTCGAAGGTGGTTTGATCCACTTCTTTCATGCAAATCTGAAATGCCGCTTGTTCCATGGAAATAGTGGGGGTGCCGCTGGCATAGAAGGTCAGCTTGGCGATTTCGCCATCTGTCATTTGGGTGAGCTTGCTGGCAGGTATGATGAATTGGGTGCGGGCGCCTATTGAACAATCATTAATGTCGATGGGTATCCATGTTGAGGCGTTTCCGCTGTTTGCGGGAGTGAACACGAAGGCATTGGTCGGCTTGAAGCTTCTGAATTCAGCCCATTGGCTGTTTTGGCTGCAACCGGTGCACACCGATTGCACTCTGGCATAATAGGTTTGCTCGGGGGTGAGCCCGGTAAGGTTGGCCGTGACGGTAGTGCCGCTGACAATGAAACCTTGGTCCATGGTTTGGTAACTGCCTTCGGTGAAGTCGGGGTCGGTGCCGTATTGCAACAGCCAGGCATCGGCATCGTTGTTCTCAGTCCAATTCAGCATGGCAATGTGGCCGTTGCCGGGGGTCAGAACGGGGGTGAATACCGTAGGAACGCGGCAGCAGATTTCCTGGGCGTTTACCGTGATGTTGTCGATATACCATTTGTAGCTTGGGTTGTTTGGGCAGTGGCGGAACGCGATTCTGGCGTTTTCTGGCATCGATGAGAGATGAAGGTTCTCCACGTAGGTGTAGGCGGCGTGTTGGGTATAATGATATGTCGCCACAGGAACGAACGATGCGGGATTGGTGATGTCGGTGATGTAGCCGACTTGGAAGTTGCCGCAATAGCTGCTGTTCTTTTCTGCTTTTGACCAAAAGGAGATGGTTGCCGACCCTGGCACGAGTTCAAAACTGGGCAAGGCTACAAGGTTTTGGCTTTGGTTGCCCATGTTTTGGGCATAAACAAAGCCAAAGCTTTTAACGCTATTGTAAGCGCTGGTGGGGACGACTTTGGCATTGCTGCTGGTAACCACAGTCCAACCAGTCGGGACGGCATTGTTGTTGTAGTTTTCAAAGTCCTCTTGGTAACTGAAAGGGTTTTGTGCTTGGGCGGCCAAAGGCAGCAATATCGCTATCAGGAGCGCGAGAATTGTGTTTTTGCCTTTCATAAAGCTATTAATTTAGTTGATAAATCAATCGGTGTTCAATATAATTTGCAAAAATAAGAAAAAAAAGCATTGGATGCTAAAAAAAATTCTTTCGCTGGAAAAAATTGATTGTCCCGCTGTCCCACTATCCCACGTAGTGGGGCAGCGGGACAGCGGGACACTTATGGTATACCTCAATCTCCAAATCTCGTCTATCTTCGACTTTTTTTCAGAACAACATGGACTTGAATGTCGTCTACCTTCGACTCACCCTCGACTCACCCTCGACTCACCCTCGACTTGCCTATGACCTGGCCCTTGCGCTAATCCAAGTAGCCTGTTTTTTTTTAAGTAGATGTGCAAATTTAGTTTACATAATAGATTACTGGACGCGCTTTGCGTCACCGCGAGGTACGAAGCAGTCCAGACAATCAGCTTAAACTCTGGATTAACTTCGTTGAATCTTCGATTTGCTTCGTCGTTCCTCCTCGCAATGACGCAAAGCGAGAAAAATCCTGTAGTAAACAATTAATGCAGTTTTATTCTGAACACTTACTTACTCACGTTATTCTACAAAAAAAAGGAGACCCGAAGGCCTCCTTTTTTGTCGATAGATAAGTAGGACTACTTATTTCACAATGAACTTCTGGGTGTCGGTGCCGGCACTGATGAAGTAGATGCCGCTGGTGAGGCTGGTGATGTCGATGTTGTTGACACCGGTACGGCCTTCCACGGTCATCACGGCTTGACCCATGATGTTGTAAACCGTCATTTCGGCATCCTTGTTCAGGGTGACGCTGAGTTGGTCAACAGCGGGGTTAGGATACACGCTGATCTGGTTGTTGTGCTCATACTCAGGAACACCAACGCCTGCATCCGGGAAGAGGTCCTTCAGGTCGAAGGTGTAGCCTTTATAAAGGTTGTCGGTCGGATCCGGATCGTCTTCCATGACGCTGGTGCCACTGCCACCATCAGCCTGACAGGCAATGACAAGGGTTTGGCCAATAACAGTAGCTTGTGTATAGACATGTTCGGTATAGGTCATCATGAAGTCGTTGGTGACATGCACTTGATTGCACCAAGTTTTGCCACCGTCGCCAGAATAGGAAGCGAAGAGCTTAAACCAGTGGTTAGCGCCATCCGGTTGGGTTTGTTCGTCTATGGCGCTCCAAACAGCCACCATGTCGTAGTCGCTGCCGGGGAGTTTGCAGATGACGGGCATGGCCACGGGACCGCAGTTGTAGGCACCATGAGCGGTCATGTCTTCAATGTTGAATTCAGTGACCTCATCCCAATCCTGCACATTGCCCCCCTCATCCAAAGCGGGCAGGTAGCCGATGTATTCGTTAAACATGTCGTGGGTTTGTTCTTGAAAGAGCGGCCAGCTCAAATAAACATCTTGCATGATGTAGGCCGAGTCCATGATGAAGGGTTGGCCAGGGGTGGGAGGCACAGGGTTGCTGGGGTCAACGCCGTAGAGAGGTTGGGTGCCACGATAAGGCATAGTCTCACTCCAGAAAGCGACGCCACCGATGCCAGCATAGTAGCCGCCTTCACTACCTGCGTGATCATTGGTGCCGTTGAATTCGTAGACCATGCAGAGTTCACCGTTGACGCCCCATACGCATGATGTCCAACGAGGATAGAGGAAAGCAACATGTTCAGTGGTGTAGGTGTTATGAACACCAGGATGGTGGTAGAACACCTTTCTTTCCCAGGTCTCACCGTTGTCGTAGCTGTAGAGCACCATACCATCGCTCCAAGCACTGTTGATGACGAGGGCGAGGCAGTTGTCGTCGGTGGTCTCCATCCAATAGTAATCGTTGGTGCCCCAGTCGGCGCCGTACTCTTCAATAAAGGGAAGGATTACTTCTGACTTGTCCCAGTTTTGGCCGTCAGACGAACGCCAATACAGGGGGGGAAGAGTGCCGTCGTCGAAGTTGCCAGCGAAGACGTGGATGATGTCACGGTTGGCACCGGAGGTCATCACGGCAGGGTGCGTATAGGAACCGTTGTTGGTGTAAAGGGCAGCCGGGGCACTGTTAGGCACGAGGTTGTCCTTGTTTTCAACGATGTAGACACCAAGGTTGCTGCTGGTGTGGGCGGCAACGACGATGCCGTTATCCTTGTAGCGGGCGATGGAGCCAAATCCGGTTCTTTCAGCCTCAATGCGGCCTTCGCTGCCGTACCATTCGTCAGTGCTGGGGTCGTAGGTGCCGATGCCGGTACCACGGTCGCTGTAGTTTGCATCACTGGCATAGGTATAGCCGAAGCTCACCTTGCCGTCGGGCCAGTTGATGGTCCAGGTACGAGCACCTTGGTTCGATTGCCAGTCGTAATAGGTGTAATCCAAATCGCCCTCGCCGTAATCCACACGGGTCATGTTGGGTTCGCTTTCAGCGTTGGCATTCACATTCATGTTGTCCAGTCTGGGAGCTTTCTGCATCGTGGCAGCTTTACGCATGTTGTCTTTCGATGAGAAGCTCTTCACTTGTGAGTAACCTGCGACGGCCACTGACAGAGCGAGTGCTAAAGTAAATAACTTTTTCATTTTGAATGAGTTTAGTTAATAATAAGTGATTTGATAGTGCTTTTCCTTTGTTGGAATTACAGGGCAAAGATAGTATTTTTTCGTTACATGCAAGCGGTTTTGGGATTTTTTTTGACAAAAAGCTGCTGACAATTTAGAGGTGGCTCAACGCTCTATTAGTCGCGCAAACAGTTGATGGGGACGACAAAAATGCCGTCATACGCGCTTCGCGTCATTGCGAGGAGGCACGACGAAGCAATCCAGCCAAGAATCGGCATACATGGATTGCTTCGCTTCGTTCGCAATGACGCGAGGCGGTCGAGTGGATTGCTTCACTTCGTTCGCAATGACGGACAGCCGCTTCGCGTCATTGCGAGGAGGCACGACGAAGCAATCCAGGGTTTAAGCTGATTGTCTGGACTGCTTCGTGCCTCGCAGTGACGCAAAGCAATGCTGGGTCTACTATACCTTGAGCCTCGCAGTGACGCAAAGCAGCAGAGGGGACCATAAAAAAAGGAGACCCGAAGGCCTCCTTTTTTGGGTATGATAAGTGAAATTACTTACTTCACGATGAACTTCATGGTGTTCTCAAAGCCGTTGGCCTTGACGGTCACGAAGTAGATGCCGCTGGCGAAGTCGGCCGTGCTGATGCTGGGCGTATTCATGCCAGTGTTGATGTTGACGTTGCTTTCCATCACCTTCTGGCCCATGATGTTGAACACGTTGATGCTCATGGCACTGCTCTGCGAGGCGTTCACCTCGATGTTCAGCACATCGGTGGCAGGGTTAGGATAAACGCGCACGGCGGTCATCGGGTTGATGGCGTCGTGGTTTTCGGGAACGCTCACAAATTCAGGAGCGGGGGTCACCTTGGCAGCGATGATGTTGTTTTCCGTACCTGAAGACTGCGAGGCGTTGGAGCCCCAGTAGAAACCAATCTGGTCATCGGATTGGAAACCGAACCAGAACTCGCCAGGATTGACGGTGTTGAGGACTGAGAAGGTGAAGAGGTTCTCGGATTGTGAGAACAGGAAGTCATCGGTGATGTCGTCCTCAACTGGATGCCAGTAGCCTTCATCCACGTTGCGGTAGCTCACATAGATACTTCTGTAGTAAAAATTCTGGGCTTCGCTAAGACGGCTGCAGTTGGGCGATGAGAAGGCGCAGGCCAGGTTGCCCATGGGGTCGCATGACAGGGCGGGATGACCTGAAGCACCGTAGAACTTGCTCGAGTATTCATTTTCGTGATATAAATTATCTTTGTTCCATTCAACACCTTCATACATCGGGATGTAGCCAATCCACTTGGTGGAATCGGGCACCATGTGAACGTAGCCGGGGTTATCGGGGATGGGCCACCACAGACGGGCAGCGTGGTGCGGGTTGGGGCCGGCCAGGTGCGGGTCATTTGCATATTCCGGGTGGTAGGTGTCTTGGATGGGAGCCTCTTGGGTGTCGTTCCAATAGAGGATACCGTCAACGGAAAGACCCGACCATATGGTATAGTAGCCAGATTCGTGTTCCGTGGTGTGGATCATTTCAAAGGTGTTGAGGGCCACGTGGGTGACGCCTTTGTTGTCAATCACAACAGCACCGTTCATGGGGAAGAAGAGCGTGTCTTCCATGCCCCAAGGTTGCCCATTTTCATATTCGAAAGATCTTCCTTCGTAGGGGTTTTCCCAAATCTTGTAGGTCTCCCAGGTCAAACCGTCGTCGGTCGACTTGAACATCCAGG
>R22__coassemble_360_pt1 | contig 31486 bp, 26 predicted proteins | sample R22__metabat2_low_PE_022 | metagenome-assembled genome bin R22 | reverse complement strand
TCGGTCTCCAAAACCGAGTGTCGAGAGTTCGAGCCTTTCCGCCCGTGCTTTTTATAAAGGTTCAATAGTAAGATGAAAATAGTAAACTACATTAAAGAGTGCTACACAGAACTCAAGGAAAAGGTCACTTGGCCTACTTGGAGTGAACTCAGAAGTAGCGTTATCGTTGTGTCCATTGCTTCCCTGATCATCGCTTTGGTGGTGTTCTTGATGGACTTTTCTTTCCAACATCTTTTGGAAGCATTTTACAAAATCTTCTGATTGTATGTTTATTGAATCTTGATGAGCGTTTTATAACTAGATAAATTGACTTGAAGATGAGCGAATCAAACGTAAAGAAATGGTATGTGGTGAAGGCCATCAGTGGTAAGGAAAAGAAGGTTAAGGAATACCTTGAATCCGAAATCAATAGGCTGAATCTGCAGGATTACATTTCCACCGTGTTGATCCCTACTGAGAAGTATTATGAGGTGAAGAATGGCAAGAAAGTGTGCAAAGAGCGCAACTATTTGCCAGGTTACGTCCTTGTTGAGGCTGCTTTGGTGGGTGAGGTCGTTCATGTTATTAAGAATGTGCCTAACGTACTCGGTTTCCTGGGTACCAATGGTGAGCCTGACCCGTTGCGTCCGCTTGAGGTGCAGCGCATCCTCGGAAAGGTGGATGAGTTGCAAAGCATGGGGGCTGCCAGCGATGTCATGTTTATGGTTGGTCAGTCGGTTGTGGTCAACGACGGTCCTTTCAGTACCTTCAACGGTATCATTGAAGAAGTGAACGAGGAGAAGAAAAAACTGAAGGTTTCCGTTAAGATTTTTGGTCGCAAGACGCCTTTGGAACTGAGTTTCTTCCAAGTCAAACTTGAGAGTTAATGAATGCGAGTTAATTTTGTTGCCTAATTAAATAAGGAATTGCAAAAATGGCAAAAGAAGTAAGCGGATTAATCAAACTGCAGATTAAAGGAGGAGCCGCGAATCCTGCTCCGCCCGTCGGCCCAGCTTTGGGTTCCAAGGGTGTGAACATCATGGAATTCTGCAAGCAGTTCAACGCCCGTACTCAGGATCAGGCTGGCAAAGTGTTGCCCGTCATTATTACTGTGTACAAGGACAAGTCTTTCGATTTCGTCGTTAAGGCTTCGCCCGTGGCTGTTTCCATCGTCGAGGCTGCGAAGATCAAAGGCGGATCCAAGGAACCCAACCGTACGAAAGTCGGTTCGCTGACTTGGGACCAAGTGAGAGACATCGCTGCCAATAAGATGAAGGACATGAATTGCTTCACCATCGAGTCCGCCATGTCTATGGTTGCTGGTACAGCCCGTAGCATGGGAGTGAAGATTACAGGCGAATCACCTTTAAAGAAAGACTAATGTCTTCAATGCATTTGTAGAACAAACAAAAAGTTAGTTAAATGTCAAAAGTATCCAAACAGAGGAAAGAAGCTTTGGCTAAGTTCGACAAAAGCAAGAGTTACTCCTTAAGCGAAGCGGTTGATATCGTAAAACAGATCTCCTACACCAAATTCGATGCTTCAGTCGACCTGAACATCCGTCTGGGTGTCGACCCCCGCAAGGCCAACCAAATGGTGCGCGGCTCGGTGACCCTGCCTCACGGAACGGGTAAGACTGTGCGTGTCTTGGTTCTCTGCAACCCTGATAAAGCACAGGAAGCATTGAACGCGGGTGCTGATTACGTCGGTCTTGATGAATACATCCAAAAGATCAAGGACGGTTGGACCGATATCGACGTTGTGATTACCACTCCTAACATCATGCCTAAAGTTGGTGCGCTCGGTCGTATCCTTGGTCCCCGCGGATTGATGCCGAACCCCAAGACTGGCACTGTTACGATGGATGTCGCAAAGGCTGTGCAAGAAGTGAAGGCCGGTAAGATCGACTTCAAGGTCGACAAATACGGCATTATTGCTGCTGGAGTCGCAAAGGTCAGCTTCTCTCCCGAAAAGATTGTGGATAACGCAAGGGAACTTATCCAAGCCGTTATCAAACTGAAGCCAGCTGCTGCTAAAGGTACGTACATGAAGAGTGTATATATCTCCAGCACGATGAGCCCGGGTGTGCAGATCGATGTCAAATCAGTGTCAAACTAAATTGAAAGGAATTTGTTGCAATGAGAAAAGAAAATAAACAAGTCCTCATCGACTCCATGCTCAGTGAACTGCAGGCTTGCCCGAATTTCTATCTGACCGATGTCTCCGACCTTAATGCCGAGAAGACGAGCCAGCTGAGAAGGCAATGCTTCAACAGTGGTGTGAAAATGATCGTTGTCAAGAACGCCCTCTTCCACAAAGCCATGCAGCAAATGGGGAAGGACTATGAAGGTCTCTACGACGTTCTGAAAGGATCAACTGCCGTGATGTTTTGCGAGACCGGTAACGCTCCCGCGAAGCTGATCAAGAACTTCCGCAAAACCAGCGACCGTCCTGTCCTGAAGGGCGCTTACATCGAAGAGTGCTGCTACGTTGGAGACGATATGCTTGACGCTTTGTGCAGCATCAAGTCGAAGAACGACCTCATCGCTGACGTTATCGCTCTGCTGCAATCGCCGATGAAGAACGTCATCAGCGCCTTGCAATCAGGTGGACAGAAGTTGAGCGGAGTACTCGAAACGCTGTCGGAAAGACCAGAATAAACAATATTGAATTTGAGATTCATTCAGAAAAACAAAGCAATCATTAACAATTAAAAATAATAGTAAAATGGCAGATCTTAAAGCTTTTGCTGAACAATTAGTCAATCTTACCGTGAAGGAAGTGAACGAACTCGCTACCATCCTGAAGGAAGAATACGGTATCGAACCCGCAGCTGCTGCTGTTGCAGTTGCTGCTCCTGCTGCTGGTGGCGCTGCTGCCGCTGCTGAAGAAAAGACTTCTTTCGATGTCATCTTGAAATCCGCCGGCGCCCAGAAGCTCGCCGTCGTGAAGCTGGTGAAGGAACTCACGAGCCTCGGCCTGAAGGAAGCTAAGGAACTCGTTGACGCTGCTCCCAAAGCCATCAAGGAAGGCGTGAGCAAAGACGAAGCCAATGCACTTAAGGCTCATCTCGAAGAGGCCGGTGCAGAGGTCGAAGTGAAATAAATAGGATTCGTTTCCGTCAAGAACGGCATTATAACCTCAGATCCGGGTGGAAATTCGGGTCTGAGGTTTGGTGTCGATTTTTCGCTTTTGCGAAAGCACCCTTTTCCCTTTAGTTCGTCTTTCCCAATTCATCACTTAAAAAAACAACTACTTTGGCTACAAAATCAACTGAAAGAATCAGCTTCGCGTCCATCAAGAAGCCTTTCGAATATCCTGATTTCCTTGACATCCAGCTCCAGTCTTTCCAGGATTTCTTCCAACTGGAAACCAATCCCGACAACAGAAAAAACGAAGGTCTGTACAAGGTTTTCGCCGAAAACTTCCCCATCACCGACGCAAGGGGCAATTTTACTTTAGAGTTTCTCGACTATTACATTGACGCACCCCGATACAGCATCGAGGAGTGCATCGAGCGTGGACTCACCTATAGCGTTCCTCTTAAAGCCAAACTGAAACTGTCGTGCAACGACGAGGAACATGAAGATTTTGAAACCGTCGTCCAAGACGTTTATCTGGGCATGATTCCCTATATGACGCCTCGTGGCACTTTCGTCATCAACGGTGCCGAGCGTGTGGTGGTGTCGCAATTGCACCGCTCACCGGGCGTGTTCTTCGGACAAAGCCAACACTCCAACGGTACGATGCTCTATTCAGCCCGTATCATTCCTTTCAAGGGCTCATGGATGGAGTTCTCGACCGACATCAACAACGTGATGTATGCCTATATCGACCGTAAGAAGAAATTGCCCATCACAACGTTGCTCCGTGCCATCGGTTATGAAACCGATAAGGACATCCTTGATATCTTCAACCTCGCTGAAGAGGTGAAGGTTTCGAAGGCAGGCCTGAAGCGTGTCTTGGGTCGTAAGCTGGCCGCTCGTGTGGTGCGTACTTACCTTGAGGATTTCGTTAACGAGGACACCGGCGAATTGGTTTCCATCGAGCGTAACGAAATCATTCTTGAGCGTGATACCATCCTTGAGGAGGATCACATCCAGCCTATTGTCGACAGCGGCGTAAAGACCGTGTTGCTGCATCCTGAAGAGGTTCGCGACGAGAACGATCGTGTTTCCGATTATTCGGTCATCTTCAAGACTTTGGAAAAAGACACCTGCAACTCTGAGAAAGAAGCTGTGGAATACATCTACCGCCAGCTGCGTAATGCTGAGCCGCCTGATGAGGAAACGGCTCGTGGCATTATCGAAAAACTGTTCTTCTCCGACAAGAGATATGACCTCGGTATGGTGGGTCGCTACCGTATCAACCGCAAGCTTGGCCTCACCATCCCTGCCGATGTGAAAGTGCTGACCAAGGAAGACATCATTGCCATTATCAAATATTTGGTCGAACTGCTGAGCAGCAAAGCTGAAATAGACGATATCGACCACTTGAGCAACCGTCGTATCCGCACCGTGGGTGAGCAACTTGCCGCGCAGTTTGGAGTGGGCTTGGCCCGTATGTCACGCACTATCCGTGAACGTATGAATGTACGTGACAACGAGGTGTTTACGCCTATCGACCTGATTAACGCCAAAACGTTGTCGTCGGTCATCAATTCGTTCTTCGGCACCAACCAGCTTTCGCAGTTCATGGACCAGACCAACCCGCTGTCGGAAATCACGCACAAGCGCCGTATCTCCGCTCTCGGTCCTGGCGGTCTGTCGCGTGATCGTGCCGGTTTCGAAGTGCGTGACGTTCACTACACGCACTATGGCCGTTTGTGTACCATTGAGACGCCTGAAGGCCCGAACATCGGTTTGATTTCGTCACTCTGCGTGTTCGCCAAGATTAACGACCTTGGTTTTATTGAAACACCTTACCGCGAGGTGCATGACGGTGTGGTCGACTTCCGCAAGAAGCCTGTTTACCTCACCGCTGAATTGGAAGAAGACAAGATTATTGCACAGGCCACTACACCTGTCGACAAGGACGGTCGTTTCATCGACCAGAATATTAAGGCTCGTTTTGTCGCCGATTATCCTATCGTTACGCCTGAAGAGATTCAGCTGATGGATGTGGGTCCCAACCAGATTGCCTCTATCGCTGCTTCCTTGATTCCGTTCCTGGAACACGACGACGCCAACCGCGCCTTGATGGGATCGAACATGATGCGTCAGGCTGTGCCGCTGATGAATCCCGAAAGCCCCATCGTGGGTACGGGTATCGAAAGTTCGGTGGCACGCGACTCGCGTGTGCTTATCACCGCTGAGGGTGAAGGTGAGGTCATCTTCGTGGATTCGAAGAAAATCGTTATCCGCTACGACCGCACCGAAGACGAGCGCCTTGTGAGCTTCGATGATGATGTGAAGACCTACTATCTGACGAAATATGCACGTACCAACCAAAACACGAGCATCAATATCAAGCCTATCGTCCGTCGTGGCGACCATGTGACCTTTGGCCAGATTATGACCGAGGGCTACGGCACGCAAAACGGCGACTTGGCCTTGGGCCGCAACCTGAAAGTGGCCTTCATGCCTTGGAAAGGTTACAACTACGAGGATGCCATCGTGATTTCGGAACGCATCGTGAAGGAAGACTTGTTCACCTCTGTGCATATTGAGGAGTTTACCCTTGAGGTGCGCGACACGAAGCGCGGCCTTGAGGAACTGACCAACGATATCCCGAATGTGAGTGCCGACGCCACCAAGGATTTGGACGATCACGGTATCATCCGCGTGGGTGCTGAGGTGAAGGAAGGCGACATCCTCGTGGGTAAGATTACCCCGAAGGGCGAAACCGACCCGACTCCTGAGGAGAAACTGCTCCGCGCCATCTTCGGCGACAAGGCCGGCGATGTGAAGAATGCTTCTTTGAAGGCTGGTCCTTCAATGAAGGGTGTTGTTATTGGCAAGCGCCTGTTCTCGCGTCTGCAAAAGGATCGCAAGTCACGCGCCAGAGACAAAGAGGACATCGCCAAGATTGATGCCACCTGCCACAAGGAACTGAACGCCCTGAAGGAACTTCTCGTTGAAAAACTGATGGTTTTACTCAACGGTCGCATTTCGACGGGTGTCTACAACAACTTTAAGGAGCCGCTCATCGCAAAGAAAGCCAAGTTCACGGCAAAGGCATTGATGGACATTGACTATCTGACCGTCAACCCGAACAAGTGGACGAGCGACGACAAGGTCAATAAGATGATTGGTTCCATCGTCGACAACTATACCGTGAAGCATAAAGAAATCGAAGGCAAGTACAACCGTGAGAAATATGTGGCCAGCGTCGGTGACGAACTGCCGAACGGCATCGTCCAGATGGCTAAGGTCTATGTGGCCAAGAAGCGCAAGCTGATGATTGGTGACAAGATGGCTGGTCGTCACGGTAACAAGGGTATCGTTTCGAGAATCGTCCGTGCCGAGGATATGCCTTTCTTGGCTGACGGTACTCCTGTCGACATCGTGCTGAACCCCTTGGGTGTGCCTTCGCGTATGAACCTCGGTCAGATTTATGAGACCGTTTTAGGTTGGGCTGGACACGAACTCGGACTGAAGTTTGCCACACCTATCTTTGATGGTGCTACCCTTGAAGAAATCAACGAATACATGAAGAAGGCGGGTCTGCCTGCCAACGGACGTATGCAGCTCTACGACGGTGAGACTGGCGAGCCTTTCGACCAGCCTGCCACCGTGGGTTACATCTACATGCTGAAGTTGCACCACATGGTCGACGACAAGATGCATGCCCGTTCCATCGGTCCTTACTCTCTCATCACGCAGCAGCCTCTCGGCGGTAAAGCCCAGTTTGGTGGCCAGCGTTTCGGTGAAATGGAGGTCTGGGCCCTTGAGGCTTTCGGTGCCAGCAACGTGCTTCAGGAAATCCTGACGGTGAAGTCGGATGACGTGAATGGACGTGCTAAGGCTTACGAAGCTATCGTTAAGGGCGACAATATGCCTGTACCGAGCATTCCTGAGTCCTTCAACGTTTTGATTCATGAACTCCGTGGCTTGGGCTTGGAGATTACTTTCAAGGATAAGAAAGGAAATGTCTTGAACTGATGTATTAACTTGTAAATTCATAGTAGAATATGGTGAATAACAATATAGTAAACAGCAATTTCGATAGCATCACGGTGAGCCTGGCCTCGCCCGAATCGATTCTTGCCCGTTCGCATGGCGAGGTTTTGAAACCGGAAACCATCAACTACCGCACCTACAAGCCCGAACGTGACGGCCTGTTCTGCGAGAGGATTTTCGGACCGGTGAAAGACTGGGAGTGCCACTGCGGAAAATACAAGCGCATCAGATACAAGAACATCGTCTGTGACCACTGCGGCGTTGAAGTGACCGAGAAGAAGGTCCGTCGTGAGCGCATGGGTCACATCTCGCTGGTGGTTCCCGTAGCTCACATCTGGTATTTCCGCTCGTTGCCCAACAAGATTGGTGCCCTTTTGGGTATCCCCACCAAGAAACTCGATGCCATCATTTATTATGAGCGTTACATCGTGATTCAAGGCGGTGCTTTGGAAGGACAGCCTATCCCGAATGACAACGATGGCCGTAAGGTGACCAAGAACGAGTTCCTGACAGAAGAGGAATACCTCGACCTGATGGAAACCCTCCCCATCGAGAACCAGTATCTTAACGATGAAGACCCGAACAAGTTTATCGCCAAGATGGGTGCCGATGCCATTTACGACCTCCTTTCACGCCTCAATATTGACGATGAAGCCAACCGTCTGCGTGCCGAAGCCAACGAAGTGAAGGCTCAGCAGAAGAAACAGGAGCTACTCAAACGCCTTCAGGTGTTTGAAGCTTTCCGCGAGGCCAACCGCCACATGGAGAACCGCCCCGAGTGGATGATCGTGAAAGTCGTTCCTGTGACGCCTCCCGACCTGCGTCCTTTGGTTCCGCTGGATGGCGGACGTTTTGCCACCTCCGACCTGAACGACCTCTATCGTCGCGTCATCATCCGTAATAACCGTCTGAAGAGACTTATCGAAATCAACGCTCCTGATGTCATCATGCGTAACGAAAAGCGTATGTTGCAGGAAGCCGTTGACTCGCTGTTCGACAACTCGCGCAAGTCGAGCGCGGTGAAGACCGACTCGAACCGCCCGCTGAAGTCGTTGAGCGACAGCTTGAAAGGTAAGCAAGGCCGTTTCCGTCAGAACCTGCTCGGTAAACGTGTCGACTACTCTGGTCGTTCCGTTATCGTGGTCGGTCCCGACCTGAACATGAACGAATGCGGTCTGCCTAAGGATATGGCCGCTGAGCTGTTCAAGCCCTTCGTGATTCGTAAGCTCATCGAGCGCGGTATCGTGAAGACCGTGAAGTCGGCCAAGAAGATTGTCGACCGCAAGGATCCTGTCGTTTACGACATCCTGGAGAACATCCTGAAAGGTCACCCGATTCTGCTGAACCGTGCACCTACGCTGCACCGTCTCGGTATCCAGGCATTCCAGCCCAAGCTCATCGAGGGTAAAGCCATCCGCTTGCACCCCTTGGTATGTACGGCTTTCAATGCTGACTTCGACGGTGACCAGATGGCTGTGCACGTGCCGTTGGGCAATGCTGCCGTTTTGGAGGCACAGATTCTGATGCTGGCTTCGCACAACATCCTGAACCCCTCGAATGGTGCGCCTATTACGCTGCCTTCGCAGGATATGGTTTTGGGCCTGTATTATATCACCAAACCGCGTAAGAGTACACCCGATCATCCTGTAAAGGGTGAGGGAATGTCGTTCTATTCGCCGGAAGAGGTTATCATCGCCCATAATGAGGGTCGTGCCGATATGCACGCTGTCATTAAGGTTCGCGTGAATGTGCGCGAAGGCGACAAACTGGTGAAGAAACTCGTTGAAACCACTGTGGGTCGAGTTATCTTCAATCAGGTTGTTCCCGATGACTTTGGCTTCATCAATGAGTTGCTCACCAAAAAATCGCTTCGTAGCATCGTAGGTGATATGGTGCGTATGGAAGGTACTGCCGTAACGACCAAATTCCTTGACGACATCAAGAACATGGGTTACTATCAGGCCTATAAAGGCGGCTTGTCGTTCAACTTGGGTAATGTTCTCGTTCCTGAGATGAAGAGCAACCTTATCAGCGACGCTAACGCTAAGGCCGCTGAAATCCGTGAGTTCGAAAAGATGGGTTTCATGGGTCCCAACGAACGTTACAACCAGATTGTTGACCTGTGGACGGATGTCAACTCGAAGCTGACGCAAGAGGTGATGAAGGTCCTGTCGACCGACGACCAGGGTTTCAATCCTGTATATATGATGTTGCACTCTGGTGCTCGTGGTTCTGAGGCTCAGGTGTCGCAGCTGTGCGGCATGAGAGGTCTGATGGCCAAGCCTATGAAAGCTGGTTCAGGCGGTGCTGAAATCATCGAGAACCCGATTCTTTCCAACTTCCAGGAAGGTCTGTCCGTGTTGGAGTACTTCATCTCCACCCACGGTGCCCGTAAGGGTTTGGCCGATACCGCTCTGAAGACTGCTGACGCTGGTTATCTGACTCGTCGTCTCGTTGATGTGGCACACGATGTCATCATCACCGAGAAGGACTGCGGAACACTGCGTGGTATGACCATCAGCCGGGGTGAGGAAATCAAGGAACCGGGTAAGCACTCTCTGTTGTATGATCGTATCTTAGGCCGTGTGGCTTTGCACGACGTGTTCCATCCCCAGACGGGTGAACTGATTGTTGCCAGCGGTGAGGAAATCAACGAAACCCTCGCTGAGGCCATCGACGAGTCTCCGCTGGACAGCGTCGAGATCCGTTCTGTGCTGACCTGCGAGTCGAAGCGTGGCGTATGTGCCAACTGCTATGGCCGCAACTTGTCGTCGGCCAAGCTTGTCCAGAAGGGCGAGGCAGTGGGTGTCATCGCTGCACAGTCTATCGGTGAACCTGGTACCCAGCTGACCTTGCGTACTTTCCACTCTGGTGGTAAAGCTTCGAAGGGACTCGTGGCCAACAGCACCGATGCCAAGTATGACGGCTACATCGAAATCGAAGAGTTGCGTTCGGTTGAAGTCAACAAGGAAAACGATAGCTATCAAGTCGTTATCGGCCGTTCCGCAGAATTGAAACTGCACGACAACAATACGGACGTCGTTCTGATGACGACCATCATACCGTATGGTGCCAAGCTGTTCTTCAAGTCGGGCGACCAGGTGAAGAAGGGCGACAAGATTTGCGAATGGGATCCCTACAACGCTACAATCGTTTCGGAACACTCGGGTAAGGTTCGCTTCCAGAATGTTATCGAAGGTGTCACTTACCGTAACGAGACCATCGCTGAGACTGGCTTTATCGAGCGTGTCATCATCGAAGGCCGTAGAGGCGCCGGTGCACGTAACCCGCTCATTGAGATTGTCTCTGACAACGGAGAGGTTATCGTTTCCTACGACTTGCCTGTTGATGCCCACGTCATCGTGGACGAAGGCGAGACCATCAGTGCCGGCGACCAGTTGGTACGTATCCCGCGTAACGTCTCTGGCGGCGGCGATATCACCGGCGGTCTGCCGCGTGTACAGGAACTGTTTGAGGCTCGTAACTCCATCGACCCGGCTGTTGTGTCTGAGATTGATGGTATCGTCCACCTTGAAAAGAAACTCAAGCGCGGCAACCGTGAAGTCGTAGTGACAGCCAAGACAGGCGAGGAGAAACGTTACCTCATCCCGACCTCGAAGCAGATTCTGGCTCAGGAGAACGACTTCGTGAAGGCAGGCCAACCGCTTTCGGAAGGTGTCATCACTCCCGCCAGCATCCTCGCTATCAGCGGCCCCGCCAAGGTGCAGGAGTATATCGTCAACGAGGCTCAGAGCGTCTATCGTCAACAAGGTGTGGTCATCAACGACAAGCACTTCGAGGTGATTGTGCGTCAGATGATGCGTAAGGTTGAGATTATCGACCCGGGCGACACGCGATTCCTGCAAGGCGAGTTGGTCAACAAGCTGACTTTCCAGGAGGAAAACGACGACATCTACGGCAAGTTCTTTGTGGAGGACAACGGTGCTTCCGACAAGCTGCAGAAGGGCGAAATCGTTTCGGCCATGAAGCTGCGTGAGGAAGAGTCGGCCCTGAAACGTAAGGACTTGGCTCTGCCCACCGTGCGTCCTGCACGTCCGGCTACGGCCACCCAAGTGCTGCAAGGTATCACACGCGCTGCTTTGGCGACCGACAGCTTCATCTCGGCTGCCTCCTTCCAGGAGACCACCAAGGTGCTGACCAATGCTGCCATCGCTGCCAAGACGGACTACCTGCTCGGCATGAAGGAGAATGTGATTGTCGGTCACAAGATTCCTGCTGGTACGGGTCTGCGTGAGTACGAAGACTTGATTGTAGGTTCTCGTGATGAATACGACGAGCTGCAAGCAAAGGCCAATGTGTAATTCAATTCGTTAAACACAGCGGGGACGGCTGAAAGGCTGTCCCCGCTTTTAATTCATACAGTTATGGAAAACAATCAAAAGAATCAGTTGAATATTGAAATCAGCGACGAAGTGGCTGAGGGCACCTATTCCAATTTGGCCATCATCACCCACTCGCCCAATGAGTTTATCGTCGACTTTGCCCAGATGATGCCTGGTACGCCTAAAGCCAAAGTTCGCTCAAGAGTGATTTTGAACCCCTTGAACGCCAAGCGCTTGTTTAAGGCTTTGGCTGACAACATCTCCAAATATGAGCAGCAGTTCGGCACCATCAACGATGGCGGAGGCATTGCCCCGTTCTCGATGGGTGCGCCTACCGCTCAGGCTTGATCCTCGGTTGAACTCGTAAAGCAAATAAAAGCGCCCCCCGAAAGGAGAGCGCTTTTTTGTTGTGGGTTAGGCTAATACTCTTGTTAAACTAGCCGCTTTAGAACGTCTCCGGTGCCTTCTCGGAGCCGGCGTCAGCCTTGAAATACGGCCTTCTTTCGAAGCCGCAAAGGTTAGCAATCAAGTTGCCTGGAAATTTCCGGATGCTTTGGTTGTAGTCCTTTGCGGCTTCGTTGAAGCGTTCGCGCTCGGTGAGGATGCGGTTTTCGCAGCCTGCCAGCTGGGCTTGTAAGGTGAGATAGTTGTCGCTTGCTTTCAGGTCGGGGTAGTTCTCCACCTCGACGAGGACGCGGTTGATGGAGTTGCCCAGTTCTCGCTGTGCTGATTCGTAGCTGGCAAACTCCAGATCGTCAAATTCGTCAGTGTCGACTTTCACCGAAGCGGCTCTGGCACGGGCTTCCGTGACGGCAATGAGGGTACCTTGCTCGTGGTTCGTGTAGCTCTTGACCAAGGCGACGAGGTTGGGCACGAGGTCGGCGCGGCGCTGGTAGACGTTATCCACCTGACTCCACGCCCTGGTCATGTTCTCCTGTTTGGTTATGAATCCGTTGTAGGTCGTCCAGCCCCAAACAACGAGAATGCCAACGACCACGAGGATGGTGATTTTTATAGCCCTCATAATCAAATGAATTCGAGTTTATCCTGAGTGGTGTTCTTCTCGCAGTAATGGCAATGCAGCTTGATGTTGCCTTGTGTGTCCTTGATGACGGTGAACTTGGTTGGCACGTCGTGCTCCTTGTTGGTGACGCAGTTGGGATTGAAGCACTTCACAATATGCTCGATATGGTCGGGAATGCTGACGGTCAGCTTATTGATGACCTCAAATTCCTTGATTTCGATGATGGAAGCGGTAGGGGCAACGAGGGCGATTTTGTTCACCTCTTCGGTGGCGAAATATTTGTTGGAGGCTTTGATGAAACCCTTGGTGCCGTATTTTTTGCTTTCCACGTTGGTGCCGAAGTAAACAGGGGTGCTTACCTTGTCCAGCCCCAGTATTCTGACGACTTGGAACACTTTGTCGGCGGGGATATGGTCGATGACGGTGCCGTTTTCAATGGCGGAGACGGTCAATTCTTTTCTTTTTTCCATGGTTCTGATTATTTAAGTCCTAAGATTGATGCGATTAAAGCCTGTCGGGCGTAGACGCCGTTTTGTGCCTGCTGGAAGTAGTAAGCCTTCGGATTGGCGTCGACGTCCACGTGGATTTCGTTGACGCGCGGCAGCGGGTGCAGCACACGGCAGTTGGGTTTGGAGGCCTCCAGCATGTAGTTGCGAAGCACGTAGGAGTTCTTCACCTTTTCGTATTCCTCGGGGTCGGGGAAGCGTTCGCGCTGGATGCGGGTCATGTAGATGATGTCGGAGTGGGGGATGGCTTCCTCCAGTTCGGTGTACTGGTGGTATTCAAGATTTCTGTCCTTGATGTGTTGCTTGACGACACTTGGCAGTTTCAGCTCGACAGGCGAGACGAGGTTGAACTTGGCGTTGAAGTTGCACATGGCCTCCACCAGGCTGTGTACGGTGCGGCCATATTTCAAGTCGCCGACGAGGGTGATTTCGAGGTTTTCAAGCGTGCCCTGTGTCTTGCGGATGCTGTAGAGGTCGAGCATACATTGGGTGGGGTGTTGGTTGGCACCGTCGCCGGCGTTGATGACCGGCACCTTCGACACTTCGGAGGCGAAGCGGGCTGAGCCCTCGATGGGGTTGCGCATGACGATGAGGTCGGCGTAAGAGGCCACCATCGTGATGGTGTCGGCCAGCGATTCGCCCTTTTGGATGCTGGTTCCTGCCGTGCTACTGAAGCCGATGACATTGCCTCCCAAAAGTTGGATGGCGGTCTCGAAGCTCAGACGAGTACGGGTGGAAGGCTCGAAGAACAAAGAGGCGATGATGCGGCCGTTCAGCAGGTTCTGGTGCGGGTTTTTCTCAAAGTCCTCGGCAATGTCGAGAACGTGGCAGATTTCATCCGGCGTATAGTCGCTGATGGAAATCAGGCTGCGGTTTTTCAGTGATATTGACATAGGCTAATTTTATTTGATTTGTTGTTTTCGGCAAAAAAAAGACGGTCAACCATGTGACCGCCAAAAATAATGAAAAGGGAAACCAAGTTTGTGGAATCAGTTGATTCCGTGTTGATAATCTTTTCCGATGGCTTGTTTAAGTACTTCATCGGACTGCAAAAATAGGGAATAATTTGATATTCTGCAACAATTTGGAAAAATTTTCTATGTAGCATAAACCATTTCAAACCTCTATAATTTTATCTGCAACAACTGCAACGGAAAATCCAAATTAGTGGTATACAAATAACTTTTTGCCCTTTTACTTGGATAGTGCGGATGTTTTTTTGTATCTTTGAATCCTCAAAACCGAAGCCAATTCCGATGCCGAAACCTGGAATTGAAATACCGTCTAACTTCGACTTTAATGCGGCCTGACTTTGACTAAATTACCGTCTACCCTCGACTCACCCTCGACTTGCCTATGACATGGCACTAACTCCAAAATGCAATGGATGGCCGACATCAAGCAGCGTTTCCGCCAAAGCCAAGTCAAGGCGGCGGTTCGAGTGAACACTGCCATGCTTGAGTTTTATTGTAGCTTGGGTCGTGATTTGGTGGCACTTCGCGCTGAAGAACGCTGGGGCGCAGGTGTGGTGAAACAGTTTGCCCTCGACATGCGCCAAGCGTTTCCTGATTAAACGGGCTTTTCGGATACCAATGTAAAGTATATGAAACGGTGGTATCTGTTTTATTATGAGTTGGTTATAAAAGGTCAACGACCCGTTGACCAAATGAGCCACCAAGCTGGTGGCTAATTAGAATTTGATGAAAAAGGTCAACGGCTTGTTGACCAAATAGGTCATCAACTTGGTGACCAATCGGAAATCTTGAATAAGGTCAGCAAGTTGTTGACCAATTATCAAAAACAAATCGTCAACGAGTCGTTGACGAAATTCGTCACCAAGCTGGTGACGGATTAGGTGATGCAATTCGTCAGCAACTTGCTGACGGAATGAAATTATTCCTTATTTTTGCGCCAACAAACCATTAAAATGATTGGATGAAATAAAAACAAAAGACAACTAACATATTATCAACCAATAGCGTTTGCAATTTATTCGGCACTGCTCTTAAATCTGGTAAATTTAATTAGTGTTAATCTCGGATAAGTCTGTAATCGCTCGTGCGTTTGCGCGGGCATGGACTTATCGATTGACACGGGCTTACCAGAGCCTTAGAGCGTGGATAAGATACCTCCGCGCTTTTTTGATTCTGAGATTGCCCGTTAACCGAATTGATAAGCACTCGCGCAAAAGCAGGGAGAACTATGAGCATACTTAAAGACGATTTAATCGCCAGAATTGATCAGCGGATGGCTGATAAGATTTTGGAACCGACCAATGCGAAATTGTTGAAAAAACTGATACGTCAAGCGGACAATGACAATGAAGCCATATCGATAGCTGAATTGGGAACCACTTATAAGCCCACGGGCTTGCACTTCGACAAACGCTTGGAACGCATGACAGATGACATTTCATATTTCAAGAAAAACAAGGCTCTGAGTTTTCATACCGATGACGGCAAACCCGTTCACAAACTTATCATTGGCGATAACTATCAAGCTTTGCAAAACCTTCTGATTCAATACAAAGGAAAGATTGATGTCATTTACATAGATCCGCCGTATGGCAAGGACAGCATGGGCGAGTTTGCCCAAACCAATTATGAAAACGCCATAACGCGCGACAACTTGCTTTCAATGCTCTATCCGCGACTAATGTTGGCCAAGATGCTACTTTCTGAAAGTGGTGTTATCTTTTGCAGCATTGACGATCGTAACCAAGCATATGTGAAATGCTTGTTTGATGAGGTGTTTGAGGAGAAAAACTATTCTGGCATGATAATTTGGCAGAAGAAACAAAAACCATCTTATTTGTCACCAAACTTTGCTTCTATTTTTGAATATGTTTTGTGCTATACGAAGTCAAAAAGCAATACATTCCCATTTACATTGGAGAATACAACAAAAGGGAAAAAATGGCCGATTAATAATGCAGGAAATACACGGAGTATATTATCATTTCCAGAAAGGAGAGTGACTTTTAATTTGCCAGATGGAACAATTAAAGCTCAAAATATGTCAGAAGGCAATATTATTACATGGTTATTAAATGATGTTACCATAAAAGATGGGATAAATATCAATGCTTTTTCATTGGAGGGAGAATGGCGATATTCTCAAGAGACATTGAATGGCATTTTAGATAGTGAAGATGTCATTTATATAGCAAAGTTGCCATTTCGTCCTAATCATATAAAAGATGGTGGCGAAATTAAAAAGATGAAGAATTTCCTCGCTAAAGATAAATTGTCAAAAGATGGGTATAATTGTGAAACAAATGAAGACGGATCGGAAACTTTGTTTGAGATTTTTAATGTTGAGTGTTTCGATAATCCTAAGCCTGTTGGATTAATAGAATTATTGGTGAAGTCAACTACATATGAAAATGAAAAAGCGCGTGTTCCGGATTTCTTCGCTGGCAGCGGAACGACAGGCCATGCCGTATTGGATTTGAACAAAGAGGATGAAGGCGACCGTATGTTCATCCTTTGCCAACTGAACGAAAAGACTGATACCACACCAAATGGTATTGCTTACGATGTCACCGCAAAACGTTTGAAACGCATCATGACGGGTGAGTGCTACGACGGCACGAAGGATTTCAAATGGATAAAAGAAAACAAACCATACGGAGGCAACCTTGATGTGTATGACCTTGCAACGGTGGCCAATTTTGCCGATACCGAGGGTAAGACGCCGTTTGATGTCATCGATGAAACGCTATACGGGCAAGAAAAGTTCCAGACGTTGCGGGAAAAGGTGGAATGGGTATGCGGCAATTTCTGCAACGCCCAAAAGAATGTTGAAAACGATGACGAATGGCAGAAACGAATTGCGGAGGGCTAAACCATGTTGCAAGAAGCGATTGATCTACAGCAAAATGCTGTTGCGGAATTGGTGAATAAACTCAAGTTGAAAAAAGAAATCACTTTCCGCGCTCCAACGGGAAGCGGCAAGACCCGTATGATGGCTGACTTCATGAATCGCGTCATTGAACAGCAGCCAGAAGTGGTTTTTTTGGTTTCTTCATTATCCAAAGGCAATTTGGCAGAGCAAAACTATAAGGTGTTTCGCGATTGTGCTGAGCGAGGTATATTTTCCAAGTTGCGTCCTCATTTGATTTCGACGGAACTCGCAGAGGAAGAAGGACTGTTCATCCCTTTGGACTATAATGTGTACGTTTTGCCGCGTGACCTATACAAAAGCGGAGGCCGATTGATGCAGGGCGCGATGATGAATTTCTTGGATCAAATCACATCCAACCTGTTTGGGGGAGGAATGAACAAAACGATTTACCTCATCAAGGACGAGTGCCACCAAGCCACCAATAACCTTGACAACCTTTCGGCGCATTTCTTCTCAAAGACCATCAATTTTTCGGCAACTCCCAACCTGAAACGTGGCCAAAATCCCGATGTTGAAATTTCGGATGAAGAGGCCGTAGCCGCAAAGTTGATTAAAGAGGTGCAAATGGGAAGTGATGAAGATACGGTTGAGAAGGCCATCTGCAAGTTTGAGGAAATCAAGGAAAATTACAGAAACTTGTTGGGTGTTAATCCTTGCCTCATCATCCAGATTTCCAATAAGGACAAGGCCGAACAAGAATGGACGAATATCGAATCCATTTTGACTAAAACCGAGCACCAGCACCTGAAATGGATGTCGATAGTGGACAAGAAGGAAAAATGCAAGACCAACGACAAATTGGGCAAACTGCCCGTGGCGAAATGGAAAGACTATGCTAAAGAAAACGCATCCACTATTGATGTTATCGTTTTCAAGATGGTGATTTCGGAAGGTTGGGATATTCCTCGGGCTTGTATGCTGTATCAAGTTCGTGACACGCAAAGCAAACAATTGGATGAACAGGTGATGGGTCGTGTACGGCGCAATCCACGTTTGCTTGATTTTGAGCATCTTTCCAAAGAAGCGCAAGAGTTGGCCATGACAGCTTGGGTTTGGGGCATTCCGCCTGATAGTGTCAGAAAGTCCTATCAAGTGAAACTTTATGGCAATCCCAAAGACATACCCGATGCTGTAAAGATAAAGACGACGCGTCTGAAACCGCTGACGGAAAGAGCCGATTTCGATGTGTCGAAATTCTTGGAGACTATGCCGACGATTGGGACGCATTCCAGCATTTTTGAGGTGTATGCGCGTTTGCAAAAGTGCAACAACGATGTGAAGAAGCTGTGTTATGAATATGCCGATGGCGACATTATGAAGTGGTGGTTGTTTAGCGAATATGCGGATAAGGTCAGAAAGTCGTATGAGCAGTTTATTTGCGATTATGCCCAAAGCATGGAAATCGTGAAAGACGAGAACGGAGTTGACAAAGAAGTATCGTTTCCAATGACTTCTTTGTATGCTGACAATCAGCATTATGTGAACATTAGCGATTGGGTTTGGAAAAGGAAAGACGGTCACGACCGATTCTCATTCGACAGTGAGGCCGAACGAGAATGGGCTTCGATTCTGAAGGACTTGTCACGTGACGAAATGGATAAGGTTGAGGTGGGAGAGTTTAATCCGGCCTACAAACAAGGTCAGTTGAGGACGGATGGAACTACAGAACCGATTCGGTTGAGTGATGAAAGCAAGTTTTTGTGGGGCAAGAACTTCCTGATGAATTCAGAAATCAGATTTGAGTATTATCAGAATGGTGTTCACAACTCATACCCCGATTTCGTAATGAAAGACCGTCAAGGCTATCTTCATCTGTTTGAGGTGAAGAGTGTCAATGTTTCCAATGCTTCGCAATTTGATTCGGAAGAATACAAAACGAAAGTCAATGCATTGAAAGAATGTTACAAGCAATGTTCAAAACTTACGGATTACGCCTTTTATCTTCCGGTGCTAAAGGATGAATCGTGGCACATCTATCGTTATTTGAAAGGAGAGGAGGACACATTGAGCAAAGATCAATTCATCAAAGCGATAAAAACCCCAGCGGCAATGCGGTATAGCGATAATTGAAAGGCGAATCGGACAAGGATGACATCAGCTTTTCCATTGATATAGAACGAGCCTCAAAGTCATTCCATATCAGGGTAGGGGAATGGTAATAAAGAGTAGCGGGCTTGTACATTTTTCTTTTGTATTCCCCAAGAAAAGTGTGATTTTGCATGGTTGACCAACGGTGTAATTGAATGAAAATAATATGAAACGACTGTTATATAGTAAATTAAAAGAGTGGAAGAATCGAAAGGAACACAAACCTTTGATTTTGCTTGGTGCCCGCCAAGTGGGGAAAACGTACACCTGTTTTCCGCAATGGGACACCCAATTTTTAGCTTTTGTGGCGGTAAGTGACTATGTCATACAGTTCCTGCTGTTCCTCATCCATTCGCAGAAGTGTGGTCTTGGTGTATCCAGACTGGGGAAGCACATAGGTCAGTTGATACATGCTCCTTGTAATCTGTTGAGCCCTGGCGAGTGTATTACCTGCACTTGGCTGTTGCTCAAACCGGAGACCAACTCCTCAAGCCTCTCGTCAATGCCTTGGCCGAAAAGGGGAAGCTCGGGGTGGCTGTGTTCCTTGACATATTGCCTCCCCCTGGCCTCAAGACGCTGAATCTCCCATTCCTCGCTCGCTGCCCCAAGGCTGCACACGACACGGTATCCGCCGCCGCTCTTGTCCACCACTTGGACGCTGGTGCTGCCCGACTTGTTGACCTTACGACGTACAAACATGTCGCAAAGATAGCACGGGACACCCAAAAACGCAAATTTTTGAAAGAGATTCTACTGGAATTTAAGCACTTATAAAATCCCAACTGAAAATCGCGGAAAACAGGAAAAATCGATTTTGACCAAATGACCATGACCGATTTTGACCGTTGAAAACTTTCCCCATACCCCTCGAAAAAAAACTGTAACAATTGTAACAACTGTAACACGGAAATTATAATGCATTGATTGTTTGCGATATACATTCTATGGGTTTTACTCCCCTTTTACTGCCCTTTTGGCCATCTTTTAACCAACGCTAACCTAACTCCAAGGTAATGCTCTATCAAGCAATGATATAGACAGCCTCTTTCAAGTCACAAATAGTTCCATTTGTTACAGTTGTTTCAGTTTCAATTGTGTTTCAGAGGTACAGTCATGTTTCATTTCTCCTTTATAATACTATATAACTAATTAATAATTAGTAAGTTATATAAATATATCAAGAATTGATACCCCTTTAAAATATAACTGAAACAACTGAAACTGTAACGCTTGATTGTTTTGGTATCATATAAGAATCATTATTACAATAAGTTACGATAATGAATAATCAACAGATTGCTGTCCCAAACCCCGAAAATGTGACAAAAAGAGCTGCTTTTTTCCTCTAAAAAGCTGTAAAATGCGGGCAAAACCCTATTTTTTGATAGTTTATCCCACTTTTGTGCAAAATCTTGCGTTCTGAAAAAATCGGTCTCAGACCTCGTTCCGAAAGGTTTTCTCTCAGATTTGAGCGATTTTGATGTAGAAAATGGGGGTAACGAAAGGCGATTTGAGAGATATGCCTTTTCTCTCATAGTAACATGCCTTTTCTTTCAAAGCGATAAGCCTTATCTCTGCCAGAGACAAGGCTTATTGCTCAACGAACCCGGAAACCGATTTTGACCAAAATGACCATGACCGGTTTTGAACATCAAAAACTTCAGCCGCACCTACCCCTCGAAAAAAAACTGCAACAACTGCAACAACTGCAACGCAGAAATTCTGATCGTCATTTTTTGCCAAAAATCGAGTCGTTTTGCATCAAAATGCAGCTTTTTTGCCCTATTTTTGCCTCAAATCGGTGGGTTTTCGGCCTGATTTTACCCCAAATTTGAGGCATTTTGACCAGAATAGTCATTAAGGATAATATGTATTGTGTTTGTTTGTTGCTTATAATCAGACGATTACAAAGATTTTGCGGAATATGTGGTCAAGATGGTCATTAGTCATTAAGGTTTTTGGATTTCTGCTTTTCGAGGTTTTTGCTTACAATATACTAATATTCAATTATTTATATATAAAAACCTCTGTTTTGCCGCATCTGAAATCCTTATTGACTATTGACCTAATGACTATTGACAACACAAGAGGATGAATTAACAATAATTTAACTAAAAATAAACCTCTTTTTGAGGCTGATTTTAACATTTTTGCCAAATTTCCAACTCCGATGTAACTCTAACCTAACTCCTACTTAACTCCTACCCAAGGATAAGGAGGGGATTTTAACTGTAGTTCGCTGATTTTGGTTGTCACTTTTGTGTCAACTTTTTTCCGCGCAAGACATCTCTTCCGTATTCATCTTTTGTTGTCATTGTGAGGTTGCGAATTTTATTTTGTGCAAAAATAATAGTTTTTCGAGTCGCTACAAGTTTTTTTTTTCATTGGTATTTATGCCGTGTTTATGACAATTTACTATTTTTGCACCAACGAAAACTATTTGGCTATGTTAGAACAAGTATTAAGAGAGTTATTCATAAAGTCGTTCAAAGCTTTATACGGACAGGAACCGCCTGTGCAGCAGGTGAATTTCCAGAAGACGCGCCCCGAGTTTGAGGGCGATATGACTATCGTGGTGTTTCCCTTTGGAAAGTTGGCAGGACGCAATCCCGAGCAGCTGGCCAACGAGATGGGTTCCGAAATGATCAAGGAGTCTGATATGATTGCCAGGTTCAACGTGGTGAAGGGCTTCCTCAACCTGTTGATTTCCGATAAGTTCTGGATGGATTTCTTTAAGGCGAACCACGAGAACCGCGAGTTTGGCCGCAAGCCCGTTTCAGGCAAACCCGTGGTAATTGAATATTCGTCGCCCAACACGAACAAACCTTTGCATTTGGGTCATATCCGTAATAACCTGCTCGGCTGGAGCGTGTCGGAAATCATGAAAGCCAACGGTAAGAACGTGGTGCGCGTCAATCTGGTAAACGACCGTGGCATCCACATCTGTAAGAGTATGCTGGCTTGGCTGAAATGGGGCAACGGATGTACGCCTGAATCGACTGGCAAGAAAGGCGACCATCTCATCGGCGACTTCTACGTGCTGTTCGACAAGAAATATAAAGAGGAACTGAAGACCCTGTTGCCTGTAGACTTCGATACTTTGGATGAGAAAGCCAAGGAAGAAGCTAAGGCCAAGGCCGAAGCTGCGTCCACGCTGATGCAGGAAGCCCGCGAGATGCTGGTGCGCTGGGAAGCCAACGACCCGGAGGTGCGCCAGCTGTGGGAAATGATGAACCAATGGGTGTATGACGGCTTTGATGTAACCTACAAGCGTCTCGGTGTGGCTTTCGAGAAGATTTACTATGAGTCGCAGACTTACCTCTTGGGCAAAGCTCTCGTGCAGGAAGGTCTGGAAAAGGGTGTGTTGTACCGCCGCGATGATAACTCCGTGTGGTGCGACCTCCGCGATGAAGGCTTGGACGAAAAGCTCCTGCTGCGCCGCGACGGCACCTCGGTTTATATGACTCAGGATCTTGGTACCGCCCAACTGCGCGTGAATGAATACGATCCGGAGAAACTGATTTATGTGGTGGGTAATGAACAGATTTACCACTTCGATGTGCTGAAGCGCGTGTTGGTGCGTTTGGGCCGTGAGTGGGGCAATGCTATTGAACACCTTTCCTATGGTATGGTTGAACTGCCCAACGGCAAAATGAAGTCGCGTGAAGGAACCGTTGTGGATGCCGATGATTTGATGGACGAGATGGTGGCTACGGCCAAGGCCGTCTCCGACGAACTCGGTAAAGCCAAGGATCTCTCGCCCGAGGAGGCTGACAAACTGTATCACACCATCGGTTTGGGGGCTTTGAAATACTTCATCCTCAAGGTAGACCCGAAGAAGACCATGCTGTTCAATCCAGAGGAGTCCATCGACTTTAACGGCAACACAGGCCCCTTCGTGCAATATACCCATGCCCGTATCTGCTCGGTGTTGCGCAAGGCAGAGGAACAAGGCATCAAGTTGGAAAGCGAAGTGAAGATCGGCGATTTGCAGCCCAAGGAAAAGGAAATCATCGTGATGATGTACGGCTGGCCGATGGTGCTGAACCAGGCCGCCGAAAACCGCAGCCCCGCGATGGTGGCCAACTTCATCTTCGACCTCGCCAAGGAGTTCAACCAATTCTATCAAGAGTGCAGCATCCTGAAGGAGCCCGATGCCGACCGTCGTATGTTCCGCCTGCAGGTGTGCGACATGGTGGCCGCCTTGTTGCGCAATGCCTCTGAATTGCTGGGTATAGGAATGCCTAATAGGATGTAATGTAGAGACGCATTGAATGCGTCTCTGTAATGTGGAGACACATTGAATGCGTCTCAAATTATAGAAATGAAAAATAAATGAGACGCATGCAATGCGTCTCTACGAATGGAACAAAATGAATGTCTTTTACATACCCGAAGCGACCGAAGGTCTAACGACCTTGCCCGAAGACGAATCCAAGCACTGCGTCAAAGTGCTGCGTATGACCGAGGGCGAGCGTTTCTGCGTCACCAATGGCGAGGGTTCCCTGTTCGACGCTGAGTTGGTGGAGGCACTGCCCAAGCGGGCTACTGTCAACCTGACCAACCGGCGCAAAGGGTATGACCACTGGGGCTTCAATCTTGAAATCGCCATCGCCCCGACCAAACTTAACGAGCGCACCGAGTGGTTTCTTGAAAAAGCTACTGAGATAGGCGTAGACAAGGTGCGCCTCTTCACTTCTTATCATTCCGAACGCCGTGCAGCCAACGTGGAGCGTTTTCAGAAGGTGATGGTGGCTGCCATGAAGCAAAGCATTAAGTCGCGACTGCCTAAGGTGGAAGACCTGATGCCGTTTGATAAACTGGTGAAGCTGCCCTTTGAGGGTCAGAAGTTCATCGCTTGGATTGACGACGACGTGAAGGATGGTCTCTGCGACCTTTATAATAAAGGGGAAAATGCCTTGGTGCTGATTGGTCCTGAAGGCGACTTCAGCCCCGAAGAAGTGGAACTGGCCAAGCAAAATGGTTTTGTGCCGTGTAGTTTGGGCGAAGCCCGGCTGAGAACGGAAACAGCTGCTGTTGTAGCTTGCCATACGATTCAACTAATAAATCAGATGAAATGAAGAAGCTGTTTGTCGCCATATTGTTTTTGTTGTCGTTCTCCTTTGCCGCATCGGCTCAGCAACTCAACATTGCGTTGCTGAAATATCGAGGGGGCGGCGACTGGTACGGCAATCCTACCTCGCTCCCCAATCTGGTGCGTTTCTGCAATCAGGAGATTGGCACCGACATCAACCCCAATGTGCCGACGGTGGAGCCTTCGAGTCCTGATTTGTTCAACTATCCCTACGTCTATATGACGGGTCACGGTAATGTGGTGTTTGATGCAGCCGAGGCGCAAAACCTGCGCAACTATTTGCTGGCAGGCGGATTCCTCCACATAGACGACAATTATGGTATCCGGCAGTATATTGAGCCTCAGATGAAAAAGGTGTTTCCCGAACTGGACTTTGTGGAATTGCCCTACACGCATGAGATTTTCCAAAAGCCTTATTCGTTCCCGAACGGCTTGCCGAAAATCCACGAACACGACAACAAACCTCCCCAACTCTTCGCCTTGATATACGAGGGTAGGGTGGTGTGCATCTTCACCTATGAGTGTGACCTCGGAGACGGATGGGAAGACCAGCGCGTGCACCACGACTCTCAAGAAATACGCGAGAAGGCCCTGAAAATGGGTGCGAACATCTTGCGGTACGTTTTTACTAAATAACAACAATTAAATAGTTAAACAATCAACAATTCAACATACATGGACGAACAGAGAAAATGCCTTTACTGTGGTGAACCTATCATTGGCCGTATGGACAAGAAGTTTTGCTGCGACTCGTGCCGCAACAGCTATAACTATGAGAGGACGCATAAACAAATCAATGTGGTACGGAACATCAATGCAATTTTGGCCCGCAACTATAATATCTTGGTAGAGTTAAATGTTAAAGGGAAGTCATTCGTCAGCAGGCAGCAGTTGAAGGAAAAAGGCTTTGATTTCAAATATTTCACCCATATCTATACCACTAAGGCGGGTGGAGTATATCATTTCGTATATGACCAAGGCTACTTGCCGAAAGAGAATGACAACGATCATTTCGTTTTGGTGAAAAACAATGATTTATAAACAACATAATAGATTGCCATGAAAAAAAGTATGTTATTTCTCCTGATGGTTGCGCTGTTTATGGGCGGACTTCAGGCCAAAACCGTTGATGTGGAGATGGCCAAATCGCTGGGCATTAAGTTTATGAATGCCAATACTGGAATCAGAGCGGATGAGGCTCAACTTGTTTATACAGGCTATACCGAACAAGGTGAGGCTTGTCTCTACGTCTTCTCGATGCAGCCCAATGGCTTTGTCATCGTGTCGGCTGACGACCGTGCCAAACCCATCTTGGGCTACTCCACCGAGGGTACTTTCAGCGAAGCGCTTCCCGAAGGTGTGGAGAGTTTCTTTCATAACTATCGTGCAGGCTTTACCGACTTGTTCGCCAGCGGCGATTCGCGTTCTGCTGAGGCCGTCAGCGATTGGGAACGCCTTGCAGCAACGGGCAAAATCAATAATGACAGAATCACTCGCACGGTGCCTAAGCTGCTGACCTGCACTTGGAACCAGTCGGCACTTTATAACCGCCGCTGTCCGGAAGATACCTTGGGCCCTGATGGACACGTTTTTGCCGGTTGTGTGGCAACGGCTATGTCGCAAATCATGTACTACTGGCAATGGCCTCGCGTCGGACGCGGCGCACATATTTATCAGATTTGGGGATATGGACAGATTGCCGCTTCGTTTGAGAGTGCCGTTTATCGCTATGATCTCATGCCTGATTTTTTGGATTGGACTTCGACCGATGCCGAGATTGATGCAGTGGCGCTGTTGCAGTACCATGCTGGCGTGAGTGTCGAGATGGGCTATAGTCCCGACGGCAGTGGCGCTTTCTCGCAAAGCGTGCCAGGTGCGATGACTGAGAACTTCATCTATGATGAGCACATGTATATCGACTATCGTGATTGGCATCAGGACTCCCAATGGGATGAAATGTTGCGTGAAAACCTCGACGGCGGTATGCCGCTCTATTACAGCGCTTCGGGCAATGGAGGAGGTCATGCTTTTGTGTGCGACGGCTACGATGACAACAATATGTTCCACTTCAACTGGGGCTGGCAGGGGCTTGATAATGGCTATTATGCCATTAACGGTTTTTATCTCTCGCATTATTCTTTCCCTGAAGGGCATTCGGCCATTTTCGGTATCGTCCCTGATGCTTATCCTCACATGTTCTGCCCCGAAGGTGTCAAAGACTTTCAGGTGCAGGCTGTTGCCGAAGGAACCAATTGCATCAGCTTCATTGCACCTTCGATGGTGGTTGGCGGTGACTGGAATATTGAGCAACTCGACAGCATTGTTTTCATGCGTAACAACGAAATAATCCACACTGAATACAATGTTGAGGCTGGTGCGCAAATCAGTTATTATGACGACAATGCGTTGGGCATCAGTCATTATTGTGTGTATCCTTTTTCCGGAGAGTATCCGGGACCTATGGTGAAAGACACCATTTTGAACGGACCGACTTGTACCCTTGATTTCCATCTTCACGATTCTGTGGGTGACGGTTGGATTGCTTCTGCCATTTCTATTGTCGACTCGCGCGGCAATGCTGTTGCAAGGATTGGACTCGCTGAAGGTGATGATGGGACCGTCTAGGTGGATGTGCCTTCCTTTGATGATATGAAGATTCATTGGGCTTATACCATCGGCGGCAAGGATGGCGAGTGTTATTTTGAGATTTACAACTGGGACGGAGGTCTCATATATGCCACAGACGATAAACCTGAGATAGGGGAGTTGTGCAGCGTCTATGTCGACTGCTCCGACGATGTAGCTGAAAATGGGGAAGAAACTATTTCTGTCTATCCCAACCCCACCCGTTCGCAGATTGTGATTGAGGGCGTGGATGTGGCCAAAGTCGAGGTATATAACGCATTGGGACAATGTGCGATTTCCTCTCGTCAGCAGGTGATTGATTTGTCGGAGTTAGAGGCGGGTGTGTATTTCGTCCGCATCGAGGCCAACGATGGACAAGTACGTTTTGAGAAAATCCTTAAACAATAAACCCCTAAATCCATTCACATGAAAAAACTGTTATTCCTTTCCCTGACATCATTGTTGCTTGCGGGGATATTGCAGGCCAATCCTGTTGATGTAGAGCAAGCCAAAAAATTGGGTGTCAAGTTTATGAACATCAATACCTCCGTGAAATCTTCCGTGGCGGAATTGGCCTATACAGAAGTAACCGATAATGGACAGCCCTGTTTCTATGTCTTTTCGTTACACCCGAAGGGTTTTGTCATCGTCTCTGCCGACGACCGTATGCGCCCCATCTTGGGTTATTCGACGGAAAGTAATTTCACTGCCCAACTGCCCGATGGCCTGAGGTCTTTCTTTGAGAATTACAAGGCAGGTTTCGTGCAGATGGTGGAGAATGGTGAAGTTCGTACTGAACAAGCCGTTGCCGACTGGACGCGCCTTGCTGAGACAGGTAAGCTGAATGATGAAAGAATCAATCGCGGTGTGGCTCCTTTGTTGGCTTCGATTTGGAATCAGACCGACCTTTACAATAACATGGCTCCCGAAGATGCTACATCTGTTTATAGTGGTCATTGTAAGTCGGGTTGTGTGGCCAACGCCATGAGCCAGATTATGCGATATTGGGAATGGCCCCGTCATGGTCAAGGCGGTCACGGCTACGATGCCAACACCCAGTATGGTAACTATGGCTGGCAGGAAGCCAATTTCGAAAATGCCACCTATTGCTTTGAACTGATGCCTGACTTCCTCGACTTCGCAAGTCCACAGGCCGAGGTCGATGCTGTGGCTTTGTTGGAGTATCACGCGGGCGTGAGCGTCGACATGATGTATGGCCCCAATGCCAGCGGTGCCTATTCCGGAAATGTGGGTCCAGCTATGCAGGAGTATTTCAGATACAGCCCTGATTGGGATTACCGTGACAAGCCAAATGGCTCAAATACACAGTGGGAGAATCAGCTCCGTAGTAATCTCGATGGAGGAATGCCTCTCTATTACGCCTCGTCGGGCGATGCGGGTGGTCATGCCTATGTACTTGACGGTTATGATGCCAACAATATGTTCCACCTCAACTGGGGCTGGGGTGGCTTCGACAATGGGTATTATGCTATCGACGGTTTTTACCTGACCTTCTATTCCTTCCCATGGTGGCATAACGCCGTCTTCAACCTACATCCTTCAGACGAGTATTATGATGCGCCGGAAGCGGTTACATTGGAGATTGACGATTCCGATGCCATTAACCGTCATTTGGAGCTTTGGATTACGCCTTCATATCTGACTCGTGGCGGCGACCCGATAGAGAAGCTGGATTCTGTGGTGATTATGCGCGACGGCGAAGTGGTGAAATGCTTTCATGATATTGCCCAGGAACAGCTTTGGTATCGCAACGAGTTGGACAATAACGGTACCTATTATTATACAGTGTATTCAGTCAATGAGGCGGGCATGAGCAATGTGGTGCGTGACACCATTACCGTTGGTGGTACTTGCGACCTCCGTTTCGAGTTGGTCGACAGCGGCAATAACGGCTGGGACATGTCGTTCATCGCGCTACTCGATGAAGACGGCAAAGTCTCGCAACGTGTGGGGCTTTGGGACGGGGGGCAAGCCTCGCTTCAAGTGCCTGTGCCGAGCGGCCAAAGAGCTACTTTGTTCTGGACTTACGACAACACTTGCTATACTCATGGCAGCCTTGAGGAAGTGTCGTATGAGGTGTACGATTGGGACGACAATCTGATTGTGGCTTCCGACGGCTATCCGGAAGTGGGTGACATCATCGACTATATGATTGACTGTGGTGTTGATTGTCATGCTCCGTATATCGAGAGAGCATATTATCACTATTGGAGCGATGACGATTATAGTGCAACGGTGGATTATTATTGGACCGGAACCGATTTTGTCTGCTATAATCTCTATCGTGACGGCATTTTGATTCGCACGATAGACAATCCCTATCAGTACCAGGTTATCGATCCGAATCCTCCCGTCGGGACACGTAGTTATGGCGTGACGGTAAGCTATGAGCGCGACGGTGAGACCTGCGAGTCGGAGATGGCAACCGTTGAAGTTGCTGTGACCTCAGTAGGGGAGAGCCTTTCAGGTGTCGCTTTGTATCCCAATCCCGCTTCCAATAGCTTTACGGTAGAGGGCAAAGTGCAGGAAATCAATGTGTTCAATGCGATTGGACAGTTAGTGTATCACGGTTCGGAAAAGGTTGTTGAGGTCAACAACTGGCCCGAAGGGGTGTATTTCGTCCGTATCGTGGAGGAAAATGGTGCTGTTTCTACGGTGAAGTTCCTGAAAGGGAATTAATCTTTCAACAGTACTTCCGCTGCTTTGAGTGCTTCTGCTGTCACTGTGTCGTTGCTCAGCATTTTGGCGATTTCGCTGATGCGCTCATCAGAATTCAACAGGCGAATGTGCGATTGCGTGCGTTCGCCTTCGTTGTCTTTGTAAATGAAATAATGTTGCCCGGCTTGGCTGGCCACTTGTGGCAAGTGAGTAATGGCGATGAGTTGCAGCGAGTGACCCATCTGTCGCATGATGCTTCCGATTTTGGCTGCCACTTCGCCTGAAACACCTGTGTCAATCTCGTCGAAGATAAGGGTGGGGATGTAGCTGTATCCCGATACGGCACTTTTGATGGCAAGCATGAGCCGCGAAAGCTCGCCGCCCGAGGCCACACGGCTGATGTCGTCGGGAGCGATGCCCTTGTTGGCCGAAAACAGGAACCGTATTCCGTCGGTGCCTTTGTTGGTGAAGCCCGATTGGCTTTCCACCGCTACTTGGAATACGGCAAAAGGCATAGCCAATTGTCGTACAAGGAGACTTACTTGTTCTCCAAAGGTTGTGGCCGCTTGGCAACGGCGGTCGTGCAGGGCTTTGGCTATGGAGGAGAGACGTTTTTCGCTGCCATTCAATTCTTTCTCAGCTTTGGCAATGGACTCGTCGATGTTCTCGAAAGCGTTAACCTTTTCTTTCAGGCTGTCGCGAAGAGCGATAAGTGCCTCGTAGTTTCCGACGCGATGCTTCATCATCAGGCGATTGAGCAGGTCGTAGCGTTCTTGCAGAATCTGCAGCTCGCTTTCGTCGAATTGGGTCTCGTCTTCCTTGCGGTGCAGGTCGTAAGCGATGTCTTTTAGCTCCACCTTCAGGGTCTCGATTCGTTCTCCAAGACTTTCAGTATCGGGCAGCAGATGTTTCAGTCGCGACAGGGTGGAGGCCAATTCGTTGACTTGTCCCAGAATAGCGTTTTCGGCGCTGTCCATCAGGCTGTTGGCAGTCACCAGGAGGTTCTTGATTTCTTCGGCGTTTTCCATGATGTGGAGCGTTTGCTCCATATCGGCGTATTCGCCTTCCTTGAGGTCGGCTTTGTCGAGTTCGTCGAGTTGGAACTTCAGGTAGTCGTTCTCGGCGGTGTTTTTGGTTGCGATGTCCTTCAGCTCATTGAGTTTCCGCTTGAGGGTGCTGTAGTTACTGTATTCTGCTTGGTAATCGGCCAAGTGTGTGGCGTTTTGTGCGATGTCGTCCAACAGCCTTAATTGGAAATTGGCATCGGTGAGCAGCAGGGAGTCGTGTTGCGAGTGGATGTCGACGAGGAGGCTGCCAATCTCTTTCATCGTCTGCAAGGCGACAGGTGTGTCGTTGATGAAAGCGCGGCTTTTTTTCTGCGGGCTCAGCTCGCGGCGGAAGATGCACTCGGGCTCAAAGTCGAGGTCGTTTTCTTCGAAGAGAGGCCGTAGGGTGTCGTCGGTCAGTTCGAATTGGGCTTCGACGATGCATTTCTTTTCTTTGTCGTAAAGCACGTTGGTGTCTGCGCGTTCGCCCAAGGCAAATCCCAAAGCCCCCAACAGGATGGACTTGCCCGCACCTGTCTCACCCGTGATTACACTAAATCCTGTCTTAAAACTGACGTCAAGTTCGTCAATCAAGGCGTAGTTGCTGATTTGTAGGTGCTTGAGCATGATGGTGATTAGTTGCCCTTGTTCTGGAGCATAGCATCATAGCGCGACGACTGCGACGGGTCGATGGCCTTCATGATATTGGAGGCTTCTGTTCGAACTTTCATGTTGCCTTCTGAGAAGATTTGGATGATTTCGTCGCGTTTGCTTTCGATGATGAGTTGCAGGAAATAGCACATGGAGTTGCGCTCATACACGTTTCTCAGGTTGGAAAGGGCGTTGAGGATGGCTTCGCGGGCTTCGTCGGTGTGCTCTGCCATCACGTCCAAACCTTGGCGGTGGTAGCTGTAAATGAACTGCCGCAGCGGCTCGTAGGTCTGGTTGTTGATGTCGCTGATGAGGGCGTAACGGTTCTGACGTCCCGTTGTGCTCCAACCGTCGTCGCCACCGTTTTGCGGTACGCCGCGTGCAATTTGATCGCAGATGGCGAAGAAAGGCGTTCCTCCAAAG